>Ga0070731_10000126_pt1 | contig 142032 bp, 115 predicted proteins | sample Coa_R1_2_FD_66448 | JGI IMG/M metagenome (GOLD analysis project Ga0070731, IMG submission 66448) | Surface soil microbial communities from Centralia Pennsylvania, which are recovering from an underground coalmine fire - Coalmine... | ecosystem: Environmental > Terrestrial > Soil >... | reverse complement strand
CGCCGCACGAGACGTACAGTTTGCCCTGGCAACCCGCCAAGCCCTGATCGGGTTTTCGTATCTGGCCGGCCAAGTCTTCCAACCGCTTCTGAATTTTGACCTTGGTCAGGCCGTCCAATTTAGGCAGCGCCAACTTGTACCAGTAGCACTCACGCTCCATCATCCTCGTTTTGACGGCGCCGTGCATTTCCTTTTCAGCCAAATCATGCCAGGCAATGCCAAGCGCAAGAGGGTCTGCATTCGTTTCATTTGCGGCCTCGCGCAACGCCAGTTCCTTGAGCTTTGCATCGCTTCCCTTCGCCAGCAACGGCAGTCCCGCCTTCCAATCGCCTTTGTCGAAGCATAGAAATCGGCCGACGACCGAGTTCGCTTCAGGATCGTCGGGTTTGTTTTTCAACGTTTGTTGCGCGGCTTTGACTTTGACGAATGCAATTTGAAGCGCGTGCGCATCTTTGCTTCGGGATTGAACCCGGGTGACAAGCGATCCGTTCTGGCTTTGGCGAGCGGCGGATTCGGCAGCCGAGAGCAGTTTCACGGCGGCGGGATAATTGTCCGCGGCGATGGCGTCGTCAATGGCAATGAGGCCGGCAATGGCGAGCGCTTTCGCGGCTTCCGGCGATGTGATGGCCGCGCCCGCTTTGGCCAGAGCGTCGGCTTTCATGGCAAGGCCGTCAACATCGAAGGTACTCGCCAGTGTATCGATGGCCTTGAGCGCGGTGTCGAAGTCGCCGCCTTGAGCGGCGGCTGAACTGGCCTCTCTTAACAGCACAAATTGCGCCGCCGGGTCGTCCTTTGCTTCGGCCGCCTGTTGCAGCAGTTTCTGGCCCAGCGCTTTTCGGCCCTCGGCAGTTTGTTTTGAGAAATCGTCCTTATTGATCTCCCGGATGGATTGTTCGGCCTTCTTTAATTTTGCGGCCTCCGGGACTGGCGGCTTGGACGCATGAGCGGCCTGCGCTTTGGGCTCTTCACTTGGACTTTCGACATGCGGTGCATGGGGCGCTGAGGACTGCGCGACCAGTTGTATTTCATCGAGCGACTTGCGCTGCGCCTTCACGCTTAGCTCAGTGCCAATAAAACGATCTGCCACTTCGAAGTAGCGCACGGCGATGAGCAAGTGTTCATCGGGATGGGCTTGTGCATAGGCGTCGGCGCGTTCGAAATAACTCTTGGCGTGCTCTGGCGAAAGCACTGCCGATTCCATTTCTTTCATGTGTTTGGCGGTGGCGGCAACCGTATCGTCGCCTGCACTCAGGAACGCATCCATTTGCTTCAGCGTCATTTTCTTTTTGCACCAATAAAGGAACGAATTCATCTCGGTTGCTTTGGCATCGTCTTTTGCCTGGCCATAAGCGGCGACGGCTTTGCCGAAATAGATCGCGGCGGAGATGACGGCGTCAGGCTCTGCCTGAGAAAGCTTGAGCGCCGCAATGCCCCGCGCTTCGAATTCCGCGGCGGTTTCTTCGGCGAACACTGCCGATGAGAGGAGGTGAACGCAAACGATTGCAAGCAGACACGTGGCACGCATGTCGGGGATCCTAAACGGTGTCGAGGCTATTAAAATGCATCCGGCGGCGGCTTAGGCGGTTTGACGACGGACGGTGCTTTCGGCGCCTCGGGCTGGGCTGGGCCGGGCGGCGCTTCGATTCGCTTCGGTGCCGTCGTAGGAATCGCCGAACCTGTGCCCGTGATTTCGAGCACCTGCAGCGAATGGAATGTCGTCTGGCTATTGCTGCTCCCGATTCCCAGCGCGCCGGGCGTCGGCAACCGCCACTCCTTTGACGAATGCGAACCTTTGTAGCCGCGTTCCCAAAAGCTGATCAGCTTGCCATCGATGAACGCCGCGTAGCCCTGCTTGCGGACTTGCACGATAGACTCGTAGCGCCGCCCGTTTTCGATGAAGTCCTTGGCCCAGACCGTCGTGGGATTGGTCCCATCAAACGCGCTCACGCAACGGAACATGTTCAATTCGTTGCCCCACATCGCCATGCCCCAAAAAAGGCTGCTGCGATTCTGCCCGAAGCACTGCGCGATCGTATCCCAGCCGGTGTTGCGCGTGAAAACCATCTTGTAGTCGTACTCCTCCGGCGGCTTGTAGGGAATCTCCAAACGGGCAAGCGATCCCTTGTCCGAAACCAGCGCGCCGTCGTTGTTGCGCACCCATGTGCCAGAAACCGCGTCGCGTTCGGGATCGATCAGCGGCATCAGGTCCACCGCCTTGCTCCAATCGGCGGCCGGCGTCAGCACCGCACGCGCGCGCGCAACTACGGGCTGCCCTTCCGTGCGCAGCCACGTGCCGTGTCCGCTCACCTCGACGACTTCCAGGCTCTCGAAGCGCGTCGGCGTGCCCCACGTGCCAACGCCCAGCGCGGTTCTGTTCTGCAGTTGCCAATATTCGAAATTGGAGAAATTGCGATAGTCGGTTTCAAGCTGGCTGATCAGTTTTCCATTAATGTAAGCGGCCAAGCCATTGTTGCGGACTTGAACGGTCACGTCGTAATGTCCGCCGGCAGCGAACACGGCGTCGAATTCGCGCCGGCTCGAATTCTTCTGGCTATACAACGGCGTGATGTCGAAAAGGTCGGCGTGGTTCTCGTTCGCTCCCATCCGCCAGCCGAAGTCCGCGCCTTTGTGCGCGCACAGCATCATGACCTCGCCGCGCGGGTCCAGCACCTTGAACGACGCGTGAAAATCGTATTCCTCCGGCGCGCTGTACGGCAATTGCACGAGGCTGTACGCGTACGCGCCGGATTGCAGCACCCCAGGCGCTTGTGTCCATTCGCCGTTGAGATTGTCAGCGGAAATATCCACGCGCGCGAGCAAGTCGATGCGTGCACCCTGCGCGGGAACCAATTGATCGGGCGGAGCGAATGGCGCGCGCGCGTTTTGTATCGGATTATTTCGTGCAGTGTCGGGAACGGCCACGCCGCCAGCGGGAGGCAGTTCAATGGGATCTTCCTTCAGCGGTGCCGGAGCGACGGCTGCGGGCGCCGGCGGGATCTCAACGGGCCGGGAATTCGCAACGGTCGATGCCGCCGGACGTGTCAGCACGAAATATGTGAGCAGAACGCCGCCGATAAAACTCGCCGCAACCAGCGCGGCCGTGCCGGTCAGCAGCGGCTTGATGGCGCTCCCCTTCAGCGCCTGCATCGTATGGTTCGCAAGTTCGACGCTGGGCGTAATCTGAATGCCCGCCGCGTCGGTGGCGATCGCGCCGCTGAGCTTGCCGGCGATTTCCGCCGGAGCGGCGGAGACGCTGGAGTCCGTCAGAACTTGCGCCAGCCCAATCAGGCTTAAGACCACGCCGCCGCGGACCAGTGATTGGCGCAGGCGCTCCGCGGCGCGGCTGACGCGCTTCTCCGCTGCGGCCGGCGTCACACCCAGGCGCTGCCCTACTTCCGCCAGCGAGCAGCGCGAGAAATAGCGCAGCACCAGCGCGTTGCGGTCGCTTTCCGCCAGGCTTGCAATCGCGTCATCCAGGAGCGGCGCGACGCGAGCCGCCTCCGACGCGGACTCTCCAACTTCGCCGGAAGCCGGCTGCGTGGTTCGCTCGGTTGTCATGGAAGCCGCCTTTCGTTCGATGCGAAGCTGGTTTTTCCGCTGGCGCACGGCATTGGAGGCTGTCAGGCGCGTGACATTCAGCAGCCACGCGGGCAGGATCACGCTGCTTCTCAACGACGCCGCTTTGCGAGCCAGCACGATGAACACCGCCTGCGTCACGTCTTCGGCCAAATGCGCATCCGCGGTGCGCCGCCGCGCCGCCGTGTAGACGAGATCGACGTGCCGGCGCATCAACTCGTCGAAAACCGCATCCGAGCGGGTTTTCACAAACGATTGCAACAACTCAAAGTCATCCATCGACAACCTCCAGTGGACTGACTGTATTTATCAGCAGAATCGCCATCTCGACTAAGAAACCGTGAGAATTTTAAAAATATCAAGGAACGGCGCAAGGATGGCCCGGCGTCGTCATAGGACATTCGGCCAGACAAAGGAAATTAAGAATGGCTTGGCGACGATTCTAAAACCGCAGCAGTTGAAATTTTATTAGGAAGTCAAGAAGTAACGGCGAAGCGCAAGTGAGGAGTCCCAATTTGGGGAACCCATATCTGATACAAACCCCTTACACGGTGCCCCGGCCTCCCGCTCAGCCAATGATCGCTGCCGATCTAAGCTTCTGATTGCATAGTCGCTCGGAAGCGGCGTTAAGTATCCTGACAATCCATTTCCTGCGATGGCGTCGTCCAAGTGCAGCGGGCCGAGTGGCTACGCAATGCTGTAAACGAAGATGCGGCCAAACTCTGGGTACTTTCCGTCGCTTGCAAACTTGTTGGGCTGGCCAGTGTTCCCGGAGAGATACAAAGTGTCGCCGCTGGAGTTAAAGACGGCCTTGGCCAACCGGCACTTGGTATCGACGGACTGAAGCAGCGCGCCGGTGGTTTCGTCGAAAAACGCCGCGTTCCATTTGCCTTGGGCCAGCCGCCCGGCCATGACGAAGTATTTCTTGGACGGATGGTAGGCGAGCGATTCCGGGTGCCCGCCCCCGCTTTCGCCGTCGTGGATCTCGGCGATCTTCGGCGCGCCGGCCTTGCGCCAAGCGAAGCGCTGCCAGGTCTGTTTGCCATTGGCGGACATGGGGTCGCGCATCGGACCCATCCCGCACGCGATCAGGTTTTCGGAATCGGGGCTGAAGGCCAGCGCATAGACCCCGCCCTGATAACAGTGGCTCTTGATGATGCCCCAACTGCTGAACGCGGGCGTGCTCCATTGGGCAAGCTGCTTGCCGGTGGCCAATTCCCACACGCGGATTTCGCCGACGAGGTTCCCGGCGGCGACGTACTTGTTGTCGGGGCTGAAAGCCACGGCCTGCACTGACGGCACGTGCGGAAGCTCGTGGAGGGTTTTGCCGGTTTTGGCGTCGAAGACCTTGACGGAGGGTTCCGTCTCGGGCGCGGGATCGTACTTGATGCTGCCGGCCATATATTGGCCCGTGACCGACGCGAACATCGTTCCATCGGGCGAGACGGCAGACTGCCACGACCAGAATTTGTGCGCGGCCACTTTCCGCAGCGTTTTTCCGGCGGTCAGATCGTACCACTGGAGCATGCCATCGTAGCCGGCGGAGATGAGCGTCGATGTGCCGGGAACCAGACTGACGCCGGACGCGAAACTCTCATGCGTCGCGAGCAGCTTGTAGTCCCCGCTTTTGGCATCGACCTGATAGACGCCGCCGTCCATGCAAGAGGCGTAAAGCTGCTGCGCGTCGGCGGACACATCCAATCCCAATACGGCGGTGGGCATCTTGAACGTCTTGGTTTGTTCTACCTTCACGGCTGAGCTCTCACTTTCTTTAGCATCATGCCAGGATTTCGCTGATCGCCGGGGCCTTGTCTTCGACACGATGGAAGGTCGGCATGTTGGGAAGGTCGTATTCGGCGTAAGGATCGATGCCCAGCGCGGAAAAAATCGTGGCGAAGAGATTCTTTTCGTTCTGCGGTTTCTCGATGGGTTCGAAACCGTCCACGTCGGTCGCGCCGACGACGACGCCGGGTTTGATTCCGCAGCCGGACATGGCCAGGCTCCACGCATTGGGATAATGATCGCGGCCGTGGGCGGCATTCATCCACGGGCTTCGGCCGAATTCGCCCATCGCGATCACCAGTGTCTTTTCCAGGAGTCCGCGCTGCTCGAGATCGGTGATCAAGTGGTAAATCACCCGGTCCAGTTCCGGGACGAGCATCTGGTGGGTCTCGTGATTGAGCGTGTGGCAATCCCACGGCATGCCGTTGGCGACCATGACGAACGGCGCGCCGTTTTCCACTAGATTGCGGGCCATCAGCGTGTGCATTCCGAACGTTCCGGGACCGTAACGGCTCTTGTCGGCCTCGGGCAGGCGATTGAGATCGAAGAGCGACGCGCAGCTCATCAAGCCTTTGACGCGTTCGAAAGCCGCATTCTGCGATCCGGCGGCGGCGCTCTTGTGCTCGTTTTCATATTTCTTAGTGAGGAACTGGCGGAGCGCCTCGCGATCGCTTTGATCGGCTTCCGTCATGTCGGCCAAACGCTTCACGTCTGGGATGCCGTATTCCCCGCCGGCGCGCACGGGGCCGTATTGCGCGCCAAGCCATCCGGCCATGTTGCCGGCCTTGAAATCCTTGAACTCATTGCCTTCGGGACAAGGGTCCAGCAAGATGAAATTGGGAATCGCGCTGTCGAGCTGTCCCAGTTGCTGCGCCAGAACCGAGCCCAGCACCGGCCGCACAAACGGCTGGCGCGGCTCGGCGCCGCGGCTCAGCAGATTGATGCCCTGAAAATGCTCGTTCGGCTTGGTTTTCATGGAGCGGACGATCGAGAGCTTGTCCATGATCGTGGCGCACTTCGGCATCAACTCACTGATCCGCGTGCCCGGTACGTTGGTGGAAATCGCCCGGAACGGACCGCCGGTTGGGCGCCCGGGTTTGGGGTCCCACGTTTCAAATTGGCTCGGCGCGCCGCACAACCACAAAAGTATGCAATGCTTCTGTTTCTTCTTGGCCTCATCGGCAAACGCAGGCAGCGAAAAAAGCCCCGCAAAACTGGAAAGCGACACGGCACCCGCTCCGGCAAGTCCCTTCAGGAACATGCGCCGGTGCAGCGTGTGCTCGGGAGGCGAACAATGGCCGGTTGCGCGTCTGGATTTCTTGTCTCTCATGGTCTACCTGCTCTGTAATTGTACCGCCGGCTTCCAGCCGGCAAGTTTCAGAAACGTGCCGGCTGGAAGCCGGCGGTACACTTGGGTGGGCAAGCCACACTCAATGGTTCATCAGAAATTCCGGAGTCGTCAACAGCGCCCACGCCACTTGGCGAACCGCGGCCTCCGGACGGGATTTTCGCGCATCCAGATAAGCCACAAGGCCGCTGAGTTCATCTTTATCCGGAGACCGGCCGAGAATCTGCGCGAACATCTCGCGCGCCTTTTCTTCGTTCGAGGAAAGCGTAAGCAGCCGCGCCGTCAAGTCCTGCCCGGCGGGCTTGAGCAGATTGTCCACCGCCGGGTTGTTGGTCAGGAATGTCGCCTGCTGAAGCGTCGCGTTGTATTCCAGATCGAAGAGCGTCGGGAAAGCGGTGATCAAACCGTTGCGCAACGGCTCGAAATCGGCGGCATCGCCGCCTTCGGAATCGTGAACCGTCGCCACGAGCAGCGAGCGATACAGCACCTCGGCCGACAACGGCTTCTCCAGTCCGCGTGCAAACAGTTCGGGAGCCGACGGAGCCGCGCCATCCACTTGAGCACTCAACTGATACGTTCGGCTCAGGACAATGACCCGGATCAGGTGTTTAATGTCGTAACCGCTCTTGGCGAAGTCTTCGGAAAGCCACGCCAGCAACTCGGGATGGCTGGGCGGATGGCGGGAGTCCATCTGATCGACCGGATTCACAAAGCCGCGGCCCATGAGCATGGCCCAAGTGCGATTCACAAACGCGCGCGCCAAAAGAGGGTTGTCGCGCGTGATGGACTCGGCGATGGCCTGGCGCCGGGAGAATTTCGGAATCGCCGCCACTTTCGGATTGGCATTCGGACGCCTTTTGCCCTTGGCCTGCGGCTCTGGCGGCGGTGCGTCCGCCGAGACAAAAACCGCCGGAGGGACGATGTACTTGCCGGGCACGTCTTCTTCTTTCGCGTTCTCAGCCGGGCGTTTTTCGTCGATGGTCCGGTCATTGAGCAGCGACAAAACCGCCGGCTGGCTTTCTTTCTTAAGATTCGTAAAATTCACGAAGCCGCCAACGGCCGATTCCGACAACGCCGGCCCGCTGGGCGTGTCGGCATTGGTGCTGCGATTAAAAGCCGCGACCAGCCCCCAGTAATTCTGCTGCTTGATCTCGTGCGCCAGCGGGTGATTGTGGCACTGGGCACAGCCGATGGAGACGCCGAAGGCCACCGGCGCAATCGCTTCCGCCATCAGTTGGTAATTGTTCTTGCGTTCATAGAGAAACTGGACGGCGCCTTTGTCGTCGGCCGCTTTGGGACGGGCAACGATGAGTTCTCCGACCACTTCGTTCCACGGCAGGTTGGCCGCAATCGCATGTTCGAGAAACGAATACCAGCCGTGCGATTTGCGCTCCGATTCCGCGCCCTTGCCTTTGCGTTCCATCAGCACGACATCCAGCATTTCGGCCATGCGCCGGGGATAGTCGCTGCCGTTCAGCAGGCTCTCGACGAGCTTGGCGCGTTTCGCCGGCTCAGCGGATTTCACGAACGCATCCGCTTCCGTGCGCGTCGGAATTCGTCCGGCCAAATCCAAATAGATGCGGCGCACAAAAGTGCGGTCGTCGCATACGCCGGTCCCCGACGCCTTTTGTTCTTTCCAATGGCTTTCGATCTGAAAGTCGATGACCTCGGACGGCGACATTCCTGGCGGCGGCTGCCACTTCGAGCTGGCCAACTGCTCGATCAGAGACGGCGCCGTCTGAGTCGAAATGAGCATCGCTCCGGCTCCGATTGGCGGATGGCCCGGTTCGGGAAGCGTCGCGATCCATTGTTGGATCAACGAGAGTTCTTCGGGATTAAGCTGCACCTCTTCGTTGGGCGGCATGTGGTCTTTGTTGCCAGGCTGAACGCGCTGATAGAGGGGGCTTTCACCTGGCCTGCCGGCAACCACCACCGAACCATCGGTGCCGCCGGCCAGAATGGATTGGGGCGCCCGAAGATCGAGCCCGCCTTTTTGTTTCTCGGCGCCATGGCATTTGACGCAACTCTTGCGCAGAATAGGTTCGATATGGTCAACCCACATCGCCTGGCCGGGAGCCGCGGCGGGGGCAGTCTGCGCGGCGGCGGCTTGAGCGGTGGAGACTTCCGGTTTGGTTTCGGCTGCAAACGCAGGCTGCGCCGCGCGAAGAAAAATCGCCGCCAGCGCAAACGCGGCCAGACCGGCGCGCTGCCGGCAACTCCGCTCCGGTCGTGGAGAGTCCATCAAACTCAGTGGCAGCATCAAGAATTCCCCAAGCGAGCCGCACGCTTTCTGCTGCATTCTCCGAATTGCTCTGTTTACACTCACTACACTCGCTTGTTGAGTGGAAAGGTTACATTTTTTGTTTTTTGAGAAAAACACCGATGATAATTCGTAAAATGTTGCGCCGCCGCGCGCGCTTCGGCGTTGGCGCCAGCCGTGTCTTTGGCCGCAATGGTCATCGGCCGCTTTTGGGCTGGCCGCCAGCGGCGTTCAGACCTTTGGCGGAACAAACTACGACAGCGCAAACGTACTGGTGACTGGCAATGGAACAATCTTTGCGGCCGGTTCGCTGCAAGCAGCAATGCCAAAGTCGGCGGGGCCGGACCCGCTATTTCCCCGGCGGGCGGCACCGATGCTTTTGTGCTTGCGTTGGATGCCACGACGGGCGCGCCCAAGACCGGCCTCGGCGTGGCTTCGAGCGGGGGCAGACATTTGGCGGAACGACTACATCAGCGATGACGCGAATGGAATTGCGTTCTTCGGAACAACCGTCTTCGCCGTTGGCGTGGCGCCCGGCGCGGATGAGCGCGACAAAAACACCGCTGTTTTAGAGCAAGAAGTGAAAACAGTGGCCTACAAAGTGGACTACAGTGGGAAGAACGAACCGGCGAGTGCAAAAATAGATCTCGAGAATTTATTACAATACCTTTCGAGAGAAGAAGTTAAGGAAGGGGTAGTAAACAAGACGCCGTTCGAACCATTCTCGTCTCCTACGCCGGAGCAACAGCGAGTCTACGACGGCGCAAGAACGCGGGATTGCCTATTCGTTTTCCGCCAGCATTCAGGCCATGAAGTGGGGCTCGCCATTCAGGCCGCGCCTACAACTTGGACATCGTATTGTCCAGGTTCGCCGTCCAGATGTTCACGCCGTCAAAACAAATTCCATAAGGCTGCTGGCCTGTGTTGAAGGTTCCTATGACCGCGCCTGTGCTCGCGTTCAGTTTCGTGGCCGTCCCGGTGTTGCTGCCGTAGTTTGCCGTCCAGATGCTGCTTCCGTCAAAACAGACGTTGACCGCTCCCGCTCCCGTTCCCACAGGGTAAACACCCACAACCGCGCCCGTGCTTGCATTGACTTTCGAAACAGTACTGTTGGCCGGGTTTGTCGCCCAGATGTTCGCCCCGTCGTAGCAAAGGCCCGAGACATAATAGTTGCTGAAGCCCGCGTTGTAGGTTCCGATGACGCCGCCGCTAGTGGGGTTGATCTTGATTAAATTGCCGGAGGCGCTGCCGACCCAAATACTGGTGCCGTCGGAGCAGACGCAGTAGCTGTTCCCCACGTTGTAATTCAACGAGATTCCGGTTCTCGGATCGACTTTAATCAGCGTGATATTCGCGCCGAAACTGCCTGTCATCCAGATACTGGTGCCGTCGAAGCAGAGTCCGGTGCCGCCCAAAAGCCCGGTAATATAATTCCCAACCACGGCGCCGGTGGCCGCGCTCAGTTTCGCCAAAACAAGGTTGCTGCCGTTGGGACCATTCCATGTCGCCCAGATACTGACGCCATCGAAACAAATGCTCGGTACACCGTTGCCGCCAACGGTTGTCGTGCCCAGTACACCGGCCGTCGCGGCATTGATTTTTATCACGTGGCCGTCCTCGGTTGCAACCCAAATGTTGGCGCCGTCGTAACAAACGCTCATGGCCGCTGAAACGGCAACCTGATTGAGAACCTGGGTGGCGCCCCACCATTTAAGCAGCGCCACCCGTTGTAAATTGAAGCCGGCTGGAACGTTGGTCAACTTCGAGCCGTCGCCAGCGAAGGACGGCGCGGTGACAGTGCCGGTAAACGTCGGTGACGCCAGCGGAGCTTTGAGCGCCGCGTTGCCATCGAGTTTGTTGAGCGCCGTGAGAATCGAGTCGGATGCGCTCACCGTCCCCGCTGCCGACACAAAACCGGTGATCGCCTTCCCGGTCACCGTGGCCGGCGCGATCGCCGTCGCGCCCTGAGTGCCCGTCACGTCGCCGGCGAGATTGCCGGTGAACGATCCGGCCGATCCCGTGACATTGCCCGTGACATTTCCAGCGACATTGCCAGTGACATTCCCAGTAACATTGCCGGTGAGATTTCCGCTGAACGCCCCGGTCGTAATGCCGCCGAGCGTCAGATTCGAATCCAGCGAAAGCGTGGTCGTCCCGCCCAACGATATGGTTCCACCGCCCGTCAACCCGGTGCCGGCCGTAACCGTCAGCGAGGAGTTCGTCAGTTGCGAATTGCCGATGGTGCCGGTTAGATTCGCTGCAGAGAGCGTGCCCCAAACCGACTTCCCGGCCCCATCCGCCGTCAGCACCATGCCCGAGGACGCCGCACCGCTGTCGATGGCGGTGCCTTTGACAAACGCCCAAACCGACTTGCCCACGCCGTCCGCCGTCAACGCCTGGCCCGCCGGAGCCAGCGCGGTGCTGCTCGCCGCGCTGTTGAACTTCGCATTCGACGGCCTGTACGTCACCGCCTTGCGGGCGCTCATCTCAGGAATGGGAGCCGCCGGCGGCGCGGTTTCCTCTGCGCGCAACACACACACGAAACACGACACCAGCACAATCGCAACAAGCAGACGCATGGCAAATCTCCCGATGACGAGTGGATGGGTACCAATATGAAGCGAGTCTACCGCGTTTTCAATTACCGATAGCGGAAAAGCCGATTGGGATTTTGGGAAGGAGTAAAGAGGGGTGGCTGAGCGAAGTTACTTCGAACCGTTCCGCTTTGTTTTCGTTGATCCAATCCCGGAGTATCTGCTGGCCGCGCATATGATCACCTCTTGAATTCGATGCCGGCCCCGCTGGATTGGCACTCTCTACACAACGGCCCCCAATGTCGGGGGCCGTCGCGGACTCAATTGTGAATGTGCGGTGGGTTCTACTTCGCCTCAAAGCCCGCCGGCAACAGGTGCGGTTCTCCGTCGCCCAGGAGCTTTTCGATCCGGGCCAGGCGGGCATCGCGGGCCTTGTCCTTGGCTTCGAGCGCGTCGATTTTCGCCTGCATCGACACGATTGTCTTCTGCTGTTCCTTGATCGCTTCCGTCAGCACGGGAACGACGGCGGAATAAGCGACGGAGAGGTAACCTTCGTTGTCCGCAGTGACAACATCGGGAAGCACTTCGTGGATTTCCTGGGCGATGAAGCCGAGTTGGCGGCGGTCGTCGAACTTTTTCTCCGGGAACTCTTCGCGCTTCCAATTGTAACTCACGCCGCGCAACTTCAGCACGCTGGCGAGCGCGCCGGATAGCGTTTCGACGCGCGTCTTGTAGCGCGCGTCAGAGGTGGTGTTGACCGCACCGACGCAGCGAATGCCGCCGTTCACATCCAGCGTGAAACCGGGGCTGCTCACGCCGATGCCGACGTTGCCGTTGGCGTCGATGCGCATCCGTTCAGTGAGTGTTGCCGTGGCGATGTTCGTGAAGATGCCGACTTGATCGGTCTGTGAGAAGATGATCGGCGTTCCGGCTGCCGACGCGATCACGGGCCCACCGCCTGATTTTTTGATGAAACCGAGCCTTCCAGTGCCCGCAGCGTCGATGCCCAGCGCCGTGTTGTCAATACCACCGAAACTTGCGCTGCCGACCACGGTAAGCGATTGTCCCGGATTGGTTGTGCCGATTCCGACGTTGCCGGCGGTTGGTTGCAGCAGAAGGTTTCCGCCGTCTTGGGTATCGAACTGAGTTGTCTGCACATAAACAGCCCGATTGCCCAATGCGGCAGCACCGGTGATCCGTACGTCTAACCCAAAAGGATTGGAGGAGCTTCCGACCCCGACATAAGCATCGTTGCTTGTGATTGCAAACGCTCTCGAGGTGGCTACGGTCGCTTGTGCCGCAGGCGCCACCACTTGGAGCAGCGGACTGCTGCCGGTGCCGCTTATGATCGGCTTGGCGGTGCCAATGCCGACGCTGCCGTTGGCAAGCATCGCAAGCAAGGTCGTGTTCGAATTGTTCAAGAAAGTGAATGCGTTATCGGTGTTGGTTGCATTTGCGTTGCTAAATTGCAAAGCATGGTCGGGACTGTTAAAACTTTTCTGGCCAATGGAGGATGTGAAACTACCGCTTGTCAGGGTTAAACTCGCTCCATTGACATTGGAACTATTCAAAGACAACAGAGATGATGGAATGCTCGTGCCGATGCCGACGTTGCTTGTGAAGTTCTTGGTTCCGCCGATGCTCTGCGGGGTCGTCAAATCCACAAAGCTTTGCGTTGAGGAACCGGTGCCGCCGTTGACGATGGCAACGATACCGGTGACGTTGGTTGCCGTGCCGGTGTGTGTGCCGGCCGTATTACCGGTAAACGTGCCGCCCGCGAAATTCCCGCTGGCGTCGCGCTTGACGATCGTGCTGGGCGTGTTGGCATTCGTCGCCGCATTCGCGGCATTGGCACCACTGGCCATGTTGGCCGCGGTGACGCTCCCAACGGTGGCGACGACGGTCGCACTCTGCGTGCCCGTAACGTCGCCGGACAAAGTCCCAGTAAATGTTGTCGGTGCGCCTGTCGTACCCCACGCCGAGCCGCCCGAACCGTTGGCGGTCAGCACCATGCCGCTGGAGGCAGTGCCACTGTTAACGCTCGTACCGGTGATGAAAGCCCACACCGAAGCGCCCGAACCGTTGGCGGTCAACGCTTGCCCCGCAGGCGCGTTGGCCGGTGGCTTCTTGGAGATCGCGCTGTTGAACTTGGTATTCGACGGCGTCAGCGCCGCAGCACGCGCAGACACGTCCGGTGCCGCTGCATCCTCAGCCGCTAAAATAATCCCGCAACAGCACGACGTGAACACAAGCAAAAGTGCCGCGTAACGCATTCAATCCTCCGAGGAAGTGGACGCGCTCAGCGTCAGTTAGATTGTGAGTGCCCGACAGGCTATGCGATTTCAAACGCTTTGGAAGGAGAAAATGCGCGGCGGGAAGTTGAGGGGTGGCTGAGCGGATTCGAACCGCCGACCTTCTGAGTCACAGTCTCAATAGCGCACTTTTGCAAACCTTGAAATTCATTTCCCTTGTGATAATTCTCGTTTTCCGTGTGGCGGTTATGTAGCGGATTTCCTTCAAAAATCGAGACGGGCGCATTGTCTGTGCCTGTCTTCAACGCGGCGGCGGTTTCCTTGCGGGCGGCGGGCGCGATTGCTGGCAGACTTTCGACGGCGGCGGTCATTTGATTCTTGCTTTTGTGAATGTAAACGCCAAGCGTCATGGCGGCGGTTGAATGTCGCATTAGCGCTTGAATCGTCTTCACGTCGGCCCCGTTGTTGTTTAGGCGCGTTCCAAACGTGTGACGCAAGGCGTGAAGGTCAACGGTCCGGCCAGCGGCGTCTTTCTTTTCAATCTCGGCGGCGGTTAGATCGTTGTTGAGTTGCTTCAAGACGCGGCTTGAAATGTGGACAACGGGCGCGCCTTCTGCGGGCTTCAATTCCTTTTTCCGCGCTTCCAACGCGGCCAGCAGAGCGGGCGCAAGCGGCAACGTTTCCGCCTTTCCGTTCTTTGTCGTTTCGGCGCGTAGCCGCATTGTCTTTGCGTCCAAATCCAAATCGGCCCACGTCAAACAGCGCGCTTCGTTCAAGCGCAATCCAGCTTCCAACATGAGGCGATACAAAAGCGCGGCGTTGCGGCCTTCGCTCGCAAGTTTCGCTTGAACCAAAAGCGTCGGCATTTTCACGGGCTTGAAGGTCTTGTCTTTTCGCGGGCGGTTTTGACGTGAGTGAAGGTTGCGGCGCGTCGGCCCGTCCAATGCAGCGGCCAGCAACGCGCCGATTTCCGCTTCGGACAATGCGCGGCGCTTGCGCTTCTTTTCTCCGATCGTGGCCTTGATGCACGTGAGCGGATTGTAAGGAATTCGGCGCGTCTGTACGGCCCAATTGAGCATGGATTTTATCGCGACAAGGGGCGCGTTAATTGATCGTGCTGAAAGTTTGCCAGTCTCTTGAAGCCCCGCCAGATAGCCTTCGATTCGTTCCGGCTTCAAGTCTTTTAAGAATGCGCAACGCATCGCGGCCAGCATATTTTCAATTGCCGTTTCGGTGCTATCGGCGTGCCGTTCCGTGACGTGTTGCCGCAACGTTTGAAGGTACGCGGTCAGCATTTCCGATAAAAGAATTTCCCCGGCCTTGCGCGTCGGCAATCCGTTCTTTTCGGCCAGCACTTCCGATTCCGCTTGGCGCAAGGCGTCTTTCGCGGCGGCGGCGGTCAGCCCGGCCTTGCGGCGGCGCGTTCGCCCGCATGAGTCGGTGAATTCGATATAGAAAGCATCGTATTCAATCACGACTTGCGCGCCGTCCGTTCCGATTGCTTTTCGTGTCGGCTTGTAAACGCGGCCCATAATTATTTCCCTTTCAGCGTTTCAAATGCGAAGTCAATTAACCGTGTGACAAGTTCCGTTGCGGTCAGCCCGCACTTTTTTACCAATTCGTCAAGCTTCGCTTTGTCCGTTCGTGTCATGCGCAACGCGACGCGCTCCGTTTTCGTGAGCACGTCTTCAAGGCGTTCCGGTGAAGTGCGCTTCAACAATCCGGCCAGCTTGTCGTATGTCTTTGCTTTGTCCGCTTTGCTCATTTTCGCCATGCGCTACGCTGCCTTTCTCAAAATTCCCGCAATCACTTTCGGTGCCCACTTCACCCCGCCGCTTTTCGTCTTAATGCCCCGGCGTTCCAATTCCGCCGCTATCGCCTGCAACGTTTCGCCGTTGTCTTTCAAATCCTTCATGCACGCAATGGCGCTTTGTTCATCGGCATTCAAAGTCAAGTTTTCGCCGTCGATGCAATCGAACCCAAAAGGAATTGTGCCGACGCGCTTTCCCGTGTTTTTCATGTGCTGCATTGCGGCGCTTGTGCGCTCCGAAATTTGATCGCGTTCAAATTCCGCCATGACTGCCAGCAAACGGAAAATCATTTTGCCGGCGGCGCTTGTCGTGTCGATTCGTTCCGAGAGTGAAACCAAATCGGCCCCGGCCTTGTCGAGACGCTCCGAAATTGAAATGGCGTCCTTTGTGGAACGCGCCAAGCGGGAGAGTGAATAAACCACAAGCGCGGCCTTTTGCTTGCACGCGGCGTCAAGCGCGGCTTGCAATCCGGGGCGATTGTCAGCGCGCCCGCCCGAAAGCCCGGCGTCCACTTCAACGGCCATTAGCTCAAAGCCGTTCAAGTTTGCCCACGCTGCGATTTTCGCTTTTTGCGCGTCCAAACTCACGCCTTCAACCGCTTGCCCTTCCGTCGATACTCTGCAATAGCCGATTGCTTTCATGGTTTCCGCGCTCCCTTTGATGCTTATACTGTACGCCACGGAAAGCGCACAATCAAGCGAATTCTGAAAGTTTTTTTACCAACGGGACGGTTGGTAATAGAAAATCCCTTCAACCGTTCCGGCGTCGGGCGCGTTCCCCCGCGTCTTTCCATTGCTTGAACGTGGCGGCGGGCGGGAAGCCTTGCGCGGCCCACGTTCGAAGATCGTCGGGAATGAATCGCGGATTCCTTCCAAGTTTTGAATGCGGAATGCTTCCCGGCTCATTTTCCGGCGTCTGTAGCGCGTAGAAAATCCAGCGCGAAGACTTGCGCAGAAACGCGGCGGCGTCTTTCACGGTCCATAGATTGTCAAAAAGCGCGGTCGCGTTTTTTTCTACTGGCATTGTCGTTGTAGTCGTGATGCTTTCCATTTTTAATCCCTATAGTTAATCTATTACCTTGGCTTCCCTTTTCTTCATCTATTGTCCTTCTTCGTTGCTACTCTCACGCGCTTTGGTGATGCGGGTGGTGAAGTCAACCCCGTCCGAAAATCCAAAGATAATCAGACGGGGTAGGCACGCACCCCGGAGCCAGCGGTACGGAGCCAGTCACGATACGTTTTCGGTTTCGCGGTCGTATCAGCACCTTTCGGCACACCTCCGCGCCAGCCCGCAATGCGTTCTGTTCGTTGTCACGTAAAACGCATTACGCCAAATGCTTCACTGGTATCTGTCGCATGGTTTCTGCGTGGAATCTTCGGCATAGCCGTCTCGCGAAACTTTAGCGCTCAGTCCGGAGAAAAAAAAACCCCGGAGGCTTGCAGGCCATGACCGGGGCGGAACGGGACTTTGTGAAGATGCTGCTCAACGCTCTGAAATTGTATTTGGGAATCCCGTTCCCGTCAAGCGCCTGCAAGCGCTATCCACACTATACACTTATTTTGGAGCTATTCGCATTTGAACAATTGCGCGGAATTGCGCGGGAATTGCGCGTCCTATGGAAAATGGACGGCAAGAAAAAATTGCGCGGAAATTTCACTACTTCATTTGTCCGCACTTTTGATAAGTTGCAGCGCATTTAATCGTGCAAGCACGAGATTCTTGCTGTAGTCGTTGCCTTCTTTGCAATGCACGCCACGCGAATATTTTGTTTTTGCGCCAAGCCAGTATTGAACCGTTCGTTTCGAACACCCGTACACCCGCGCAAGGTGTTCTGCGAATTCTTTCATCGGCTTGCGATTCCCCCAGGCACGCGGCCAAATCGTATCTTGGCATTGCGGCTTTGCCTTCGCTTGGCCCGGCTTACGGCCCGGCTTTGAAGCGGGCGCGGCCAGCGGCGTGACAAGCTCGTCTTTGATTGGAATGTGAGGCAGAGCATTTAGAACTTGTGCTACTCTCTTAGGACCGCTCGAATACGCTGCCCCTTCACGGCCAGCGCTCGAAATTGTAGTGATATATCTCAGCAGTTCCGTCTTAGTCGATTGTTCTAAATCCTTCTCTACAAGTACGCTCAATAATCCAAGCGCAGCGTCTACACACTCGAATTGCAATTCCCGATACCGGTTTTTTAGTGGCCGTGCATTCGGCAATTCGAATCTGACCTTATGTGAGAATTCAAATTCCCGCATGGGGTTTCTGGGCCGTCGCATTTCCTTAAATGTGGCGAATTGATACTCAATTTCTTGATACCGCGACAGCCAAATAACGATGGCCCGCCGTAGCTCCGAAGGTCGTAATTTTTCGGTAATCGCAGACACTTGTTTTTTCCAATTGTACGGCACGAGATATTGCGGTTCATCGTCCACAAGCATCCACACCCCGTTTAGCGTGTCGCTGAATCCTATAATTTCGTTTTTCCGCACAAACTCTTCAAATCGCTCCATTGCGTGCTTTCGATACCCTTCTGTCATCTTTCGATCTTTTTCCGAAAGCTCGACGCCTTCCCAAAAGAAAAAATGGATATCCAATATCCTATTTTTGAGGTTGTCTAACTGTTCGAGGATTTTGTCATATTCGGCTTTGAGTAAAATGTCAGTCATGGAAAGCGCCGTCCTTGCGCCGTGTCCAAAAAAATCGCGGAGAAAAACGGTGGACAACCGTTCTTGTCGGGTAGCTATTCCCTATCCCCGCATACTCGAATCTATTGCTTTCCCGTCGTCTTGCAAGCGCGCCGTGCGCCCGCCCGCGTGTTTCCTTGCGGCTGTGGACGGCTCTTTTTCGCGGTCCGTGACTTTGTGCGGATTGCGCTCGAATTCGCGTCTACGGCGCGCCTGTACGCGGCGCGGCGGGCATTGGCGCGGGGTCTATGGTGCTATTTCAGACATTCGCGACTTCTTTTCCAGTTTCCGCTTCGCATACCTTTTTAGAAATTTCAATTCATGGCCCTTGAGTTTTTCACCGGCCATGCTCTTCGTTTTCAATAGCCGCGCCTGCTGCGCATAAATCGCATCAATCGTTTGTTCTATCGGCAGCGGTTCATCGCGAATGCGCGGGCGCTTTGTGTGTTGGTGCACCCGCGCCCATTCACGCTTGCGCCGCTTCTCTCGCTCCGCTGCCTCTGCGCGTGGTAGTTTTTTTCGTGCCATGCTCGGATCCAATTTCGCTATATTTTCTCAACACGCGCCGCGCGCTTTTTCTCCTATGCCACGCGCCGCGTTCGTTACAGCTTATCGTCACAGTTTTTTTCTTTTTTTTCTGTGAATGTGTAAGACTTGCGCCCAATCGCCCTATGTGCCCTATGGGGGAACCCTCTTTTTTCTCTCCTATGAGCGCAAAAACGCCTCATAGGGACGCCTACAGGCGTGTCTTTCATGGACGCGCCATTCAAGCGTCAATCGTCATTCCGTGGCTTTTCGCGCCCGGCGTTGCCTTTGGCGCGTTCCAAATTCAACGACAGGAGCTTTTCCAAAATCTGTTCGTCGCTCAAATCGGCGGGCCAGCCGTAAGCGGCGCTCACGGCTTCGTCAAGCTTTTTGTGTGCCAAGTCCAGCCACGCGGGGCGCTCGTTGTAGAGATTCGTGAGCGTGCGCTTCGCAAGCCGCTTGGCGCAATCGGCGTCGGCGGGCAGAAGGCGCGGATAACGCACGGTGCCGATTCCGGCCTTGTCCGGCTTCGTCACATAGCGTGCCCACGGGCCAGCGACAGAACCGGGGAACGTGAGCACGTCTTCGCGGGTCCATTCCGGCGGGTTAAGCCAATTGTTGCGCAGCGTGTCAAGTTCCTTCGCGGCGGCGGCAATGGCTTGCTCTTGCTTCGGCGTGGCTTGCGGCAAGGGGAATGTTTCGAAGCAAGTTGTCGGCGTGTAGCGCGGGCGCGTTTCAAGGCGCGTGCCAAGCTTCAACGCCCACACTTCATGCAAGCGGGAATGAAGGACGCCGAAGAAAAAATCATCGTCGCGCGCGAAAACTATTAGTTGGCAATCCGGCACAACATATTTTTCCAACCAAACGAACAAGCGAAACTTTGAAACACGTGCTGTAGCGATGAAACGACAACGCAGATTAATGGCAGCATATAATTCAGGGCGTGGCGCGTACAGTTCCCACCATGCGTCGCGATACCAAGTTTTGCCTTTTCCTTTACGGCCAACACTGATGCTTTTTTCCAAATATTCAAAAGGCGCTTCATAGAAAGAACATGCTTCCTGTTTTGTTCCTCTGCCAAAATAGATAATCCATTTTCGCGAAGGACGACGGGTGATGTCCATGCCATTCATCCACGGCAGCAAAACATCCGAATTCGGTTTACCATTCGGGTTAGGCTCACGGCACCACTTCAAGGCTAATTGTTCGTCAATGTCGAATGGGCCAACTTTCGTTGTACCCATAAATCCAATTTTAAGATTGTCCTTTAGGTGTCGTGATTTTGTCAAGTCGGCGGTCGCTATTGTCAAATTTGCATTGATATTCTGAACCGGCTTTTCGTCAAAAATCCTTTGCGTTTCCATTCCGTTGTCGAATCCGATGATTGAAATATGCACATTTGCGCCATCAAGAACCCAGTCCTTATCGCTCACGGCAAAGAATATATCCCCGGTTTCTTTGATTCGCAGTAAAGCTTCTCGGCTTGCCCCTCCGCGTATTCCTTGCGTTGCCAATAGTCCGGCGCGTTTGCATTTGTCATCGTCAATATGCTTGCGCGCTCGTTCAAACCAATAGCAACAAAGGTCCGCTTCGTGTGGAACACGGTCTTGATAAAGCTGGAAAAGTGAATCGAGAAATTCGTTTCCAAGTTCATCGCGCATTTTCTTTCCGCCCAAAAACGGCGGATTGCCCACAATGACTTCGCACTCCGGCCATTTCGGTTCGGCGGGCACGCCGCTACTCAAATCAAGAATTGCGTCCTTTTGTTGAATGTTTTTCAGCGGCGTCAAAATCGGCACTTCGCAGCGATAAAGCCCGTTGTTTTTGTCCCATTGAATGTGCCCTATCCACACGACCAGCCGGGCCAGCTCCGCCGCATAAGGATTAATTTCAATGCCGAAAAGTTGCTGCGGGTCAACAAAGCGCATGAGCGAGTGCCCGCACTTGGCGGCCAGTATCACGACTTCTTTTTCAAGTTCTTTCAACAAGTTGAGCGACACATAAAGAAAATTGCCGCTTCCACACGCGGGGTCCAACACATTGACCAGCGACAGGCGGTGCCCGAAATCGTCCAGCGTTCGCAACAGCAGCTTGTCGCGTTTGTCATATTCCTTGCCGGTCGCTTCGTTGCGCCGTTGCAGTTGCCCGGCCGCGGTTTTCTTCACGGCTTCCCACTCACGCCGCAACGGTTGCATGAGCACGGGTTCAACCAGCGTTTCGATATCCGCTTTTGACGTGTAATGCGCGCCAAGTTGACTGCGTTTCGACGGGTCCAAACTGCGTTCAAAGAGCGTGCCGAAAATGGACGGTTCAACCGATGACCAGTCTTGATTGCAGCAATAGTGCAAGACTTCAATGTCTTGCCCGGCCAGCGTGAAAACTTCGTCGTCATCAAACAGCCCGCCGTTGAAGAAATCGACACTTTCGCCCCAAAATTCTCCGCCCTTTTTCATCGCGCGAAACAGTTGCCGCAAATTCCGTCCAAGAAAATCATCGTCGCCGGAATCCGTCGTGGCCTTGCGCGGCTTCATCGCCGGCGTTGCGTCATCATCGCTTTGCACGCCTTCGAAGCGGCCCACGGCTTTTGCAATGAGTTTTTTAAAAATTTCGTTCGGCAACAGCCCCACGTCTTCGGCAAAAAGGCAAAACAGCAGCTTCATAAGGAAATGCGCGGCGGCGTGCGGTTCAACATTCCGACTCCGTAAGCGCTCGGCAAGCGTGGCAAAATTCTTTGCCACGTCTTCAGTAACGGCGCGCGTCGTCTTCGTGGGCTTCAACGAATCGGGGTTTTCAAACAGCGCGCGCAATTTTCGGAGAACGTTTTCGTTGCCGATTTCATCGTTCGTGAAACGGTGCACGGTCTTCACGCAGTTGTTGAAGCGCGTGTGAATTTCGAAGCGTTCAAAATCGCACACGACCAGCAGCGGCGGGTTTTGCAGATCGTCCAGATATTGAAGCAATTGCTCACGGGCTTTTTCAAGGTCTTTGTGCTTGCCCTTGTATTCCCAAGCAAAATGCCCCTTGAACCACACGTCAGCGAAGCCTTGCGCGTGAGCGGCCTTGACGGGTTGTTCGCCGAAAAGCGTATCGACGTAGACTTCCGCGCCCGCCGCATTTTTGGTGACGCCTTTTTGAAACGTAAACGTTTCGCCGGTGGGGTCCGCTTCGGCGGGCGTTCGTTGCCCTAGCATGTGGCACAAGTCGAGAAAATGCTCGCTGTACGCGGCGCTTTCTTTAAGGCGTGACTTGCCCCATTTTTCGATGAACGCTTGCGGAGTCATTTCGAGCATGGCGGAATGATAGGCGGTTTCACGGCGGTTTGCAATGTATCCTAATTTGAACTCACGGCGACAAATTTATCAGCCCTTGGTCATCTAAAATGGCTTGGCAATCTTGCGGCATAAAGCGGGTTAGTCCAGCGCCGTCATAAATGCGGGACATAACTGCATCGGAAAATCTCTGAACAATGTTTATCTTTCCCGCCTGAACCTCGGCTGAAAGCTTTGCCTTGCTCGCGAGTTCGGCCTTGCGATAGTAGACCAAACTTGAATGGCGGATTTTGGGATGATCTCCCACGTTCAATTCGCATGTGGAATCTTTATAAGGGGCGTTTGTAGTGACGCTGACAATTACGACATTGCCGTTTGGGTCTGGATTAGAAAGCACAATCCAAAGATGAATATCGCCGTCAAAATAGAACGCATCGCCGGGAATCATGGCAAAACGCTTAAGACACGTCTGCTCGCATTAAATTGGTCGCAGGCATCTTGAATAATGGCATCTGGATTAGTAACGCCCACGGCGACAAGAATGTCTTTTAACGGTATTGCCTTTGATGACGTGCCGGGATTGTTTTTTTGCCACTCTTCCAAATGGTCATGGCAATATTTCACCATCGCCCACTCATCATACGCCCGGAACTTTGCAGAGATCATAGAGAGCGTGTCAATGTCGTATCGTGATAAGGCTCCGCGTCCGGGATCGTTCTCTAAAACAGCGTTATAGTTGTCAGTCTTAATGTATGCTTCCCATTCTGGCGCGCGAACGTGTGTGCCTTTGATAAAATCAAAGATTCGAGTCGGCACCGGGCCTCGCTCCATCGCATAGGGCGCGTCGGAAGTTATTGGTTCGCCTGTTTGTTTGAGTGATTCACGATCAGCGATATACAACAGCTTAAGAAGGCGCATATAGTTCATGCATTGGTCTTCAAGGGAAAGCAGAAAGGCGGCAGACTGGAGCGCCTTTTTAAAATTGAAGTGATAGGGAAAGGTCGGTGTCGGTGTCATGTGTGCCGCAGGGTTAAGTATGAACATAAGAACCCACCCCAACCACTGGTGCCCTAACGATATCCTACTATTATCGGCAAGTCAAGCTTAAAGTTTCAGCGAATTGCAAAGCACGGTAGGCGAACCATTTGGAAAAGCAAATATTTTTTTATTCATCCGTGTTTGCCTTGACTCGCGATTGACGCTTGAACAGCCTTTTGCGAAGAGTTTTCCTGCACGCGATACAGCGCGTTGTGAGCGCGTTTCTCGCGGTCAACGTAGCCAGCCCACAAAAAAGCCCGCCAAGCCCACGGCGTTTAATGTCGCGACATTGTTTCGTGTGGATTGAAGTTTTTCAATAACCGATTTGGACGCCTTTTGAGCCAAAAAGCCCCGCACAGCGCGATTGTGCAAGCGTGGCGGGCATGTGGGCGCGTAGGCGCGGGCGCATTTTCGACACTCACGGCTTTACAGCGGCCAGCGCAAGAATTGCGGCGCGGATATTGTCCGGCAACGTCGGCCATGCGCTCACAATTGTTTTTAGATCGTCGGGAATTTCAGCGGTCAGCGGCGCGGATTCTTGCGGCGTTTGTGTGGCGGTTATGTGGCGGGAAATTTTGCTTTTTCGGTCTTCGTTATGCGCTTCGTTGCAGTTTGCGCCCGAAACAACACAAGGCACTTCATTTCCTGAAATGCCTTGCGGTGCTATGGCTTGCGCTTCGTTGCGTGAGATTGTTGAGGGGTGGCTGAGCGGATTTGAACCGCCGACCTTCTGAGTCACAGTCAGACGCTCTAACCAACTGAGCTACAGCCACCGTGAAATGCCAGCGCGCGCGTTGTTCGCACGTTGTCGTGCCTCTTTCACAGACAGAAACACGGAACGGCGAGCATAGTCCACGCTGCCGCGCCGGGCAAGCGGAAAACGGAACTCACTTTAGTTCAGGCGCGTTCTAATCCTCACGCGCTCTTCCGCACCAGTTCCACCATGTCCGCCGCAATCGTCCGCGCGGCGTTTGGGTGGCCGGTGCGCCGGCAGTATTCGCGCATCTGTTGCAAGCGCACCGAGTCGTGCAGCAGCAAGTCGAGCTTGTAAGCGAGCGCCGCGGGCGTGCGCGCCAGCACCGCGCAGCCGTTTTCGAGCAGCATCTCGGCGTTGCGTTCTTCCTGGCCGGGAATCGGCGAGACCAGCACCATCGGCAGGCCGCGCGCGAGGCATTCGCTGGTCGTCAGCCCTCCGGGTTTGGTGACAGTCAAATCGGCGATGCCCATCAAGTCGTGCATGTTGTCCACGAAGCCGTAGAATTTCACCACGTTGCCGTCGGGCGGAGAGACCACTTCGGACAGGGCTTCCTTGATTTTCTCGTTGCGCCCGCAGATCACCAGAACGGTTTTGGGCGGGCCTTTTTTCAGCAGCACATTGATCACTTCGCCCATCGAGCGCGCCGCCGCCGCGCCGCTGACGCCGCAGCCGTGGGCATTCAGCAAGAGACAGGGGCTTGGCGCGCCGTCGAGGCCCAGCAATTTCTTGAGCCGCTCGCGCGCGGGCTGGTCGATCAATTCGCCGAAGAGCGGATCGCACGGAATGCCGGTCGGCAGGATCGAAAAATCAGGCCCAGCGCGCTCTGCCAAAAGATGCGCGATCTCGTCCGAGGCCGTGTAGTAGCGGTCCACGTGCGGATAAATCCAAAGCTGATGGACGTCGTGATCGGTGACCACCACGCCGAGCTTCGGCACGGGCGCGTCGCCATCGTCGCGCTTGGCCAGCCGCGCTGAGCGGCGTTTGCGCGCGAGGTCTGAGAAGATTTCGGCGGGCAAAAAATGCGTGGCCAAAATTGCGTCGGGCGCGCGTTCCCGTGCGTGCTTGAGGATGTTCGACGTGTTGAGCTTCTGCACGAATTTGCGGACGCTGAACAGCGCGGACGTCTGCGGAAGTTTATCGGCGCGGTTGTACAACCAGCCCCAGATGCTGGGCAGCGTGTTGACCAGATGAATGTAGCTGTCCACGTACGCTTTCTTGAAACTGTACGGCACGAGCTTCATCACATCGACGTGCTCGACCTCCACTTCCGAGTGAAATCGCTTGAACGCCGTGAGCAGCGCTTCCGCGGCGCGCACATGCCCGGCGCCCGCGGAGACAGAATAGATGAGGATGCGCATAAAACCGACGTTTCAGTTTGGAGTTTCCACCTGACAAATTGTCTGCGACGCAAGGCTGGGATTCTATACGCATTCGGAAAGTCGTTCAAGGCTGAAGCAAAACGCGAAGCGCGGACGTCGCGCACGAAGCTCCTTTTGCGCGTGAAAAAAATCGCCGCATTGCGCGAGCAAATCCTTGCCGCCTCCGCGGGAGCCCTACCTCGGTATCAAAGAATCAAACACCCGCGGCACCGTCCCCGGCTCGCCCTTCCGGATCGATTCCTCCTGCAATTTTCGAGCAAACGCATTCGCCTCGTCGCAGCGCCGTTTGAAATCTTCCTCCTGTTTGTCGTCCGGCACATTCTTCGGCTTCAAATGCACCGCCTTCACGCACAGCGCGTACAAAAATGTCGCGTGCGCGCGCATCGGCCCTTCCGGCGCGCTGTCGAGCAGCTCCGACGTGGTGTGCAACAAATTAATCTTCTCGCTCTCAATGACCTCCAACTCCGCCTGCGTGTCGCGCCCGTATTGCAAGCCTTCTTGTATGCTTTGCGCGAGCGCAACCATGTGCCGGACCAGCAGCCCCAGCCGCGAGCGCGAGCCTTTCGCGCCCACCCCGCTTTCTTGAAGGATTAGCGTTCGCGCCGGCAATTGCCCGTAGCTCACGTCATGCCGCACAAACGCGCCCGGCGCCTTGTCCGTGAAAATCGACGCGAGGTACACGTTGGGATCGTTCAACGCGATGTCCATGACGAACGCGTTCAAATAAAGCTCGCACGCCTTTTCGCTTTGCGCCAGCAACAGCAGCGCGTCGCCCTCCATTAATGAGAGGTTCGGACGCAGCGGATAAAGCGCGCGCGCCTGCGCGAATTTTTCGTGCGCCTGTTCAAGCAGCTTGTGCTCCTTTTCGGAGCTATCGAGCGCAGCCTTCATCGCGCGCCGCAAATAAATCGCGCCCAGCATCGCCTTGATGTTCGGCGCGCGTGGACGCAGTGCCTCCGCTTCGCTGAGCGTTTTAAGAATCGCGTCCTCGTCGTTGCTGCCGGGCGTGCGCTTGCCCCAGCGCATTTTCGCGACTGCCCATTCCACGCGCGGCGCGGCATCGTATGGCGCGGCGTCCCCCGCACGCTTCCAACCCGCCAGCACGTTTTCGGGCAGCGTCTTCAATTGCTCCGCGCGCTCCTGCTCGCGGCGCATGTATTCCTCCGGATCGGTGCTGGGCGTTTCATCCTTCGCCCACAATTGCTGGTAATCGCTCGCCGCCAACTGCGCTTCCTTGCGCGCGATTCCCGAATGAAGCGGAATCCAGACGGTAGTTGGAATCAGCAGCACCGCCAAGAGCGGCACGATCCAACGGGACAGGTGTGCCGCGACGGATTCGGAATTTTCGCGCGGCGCGGCGGCTTCGCGCGCGCTGTCCGCAGCCGACCAGAACAAACCGCCGCAGAGCAGCAGCGAAACCATTACGGCTTGAGCTTTGAAATCGAAATCGACAAGCTGGTGCATCAAAATCGCGCCCGCCGCGGCGCGAAAGCCGTGCAGCAGCGCCGGCGACGTTTCCACGGTTTCACCGGAACTTGCCGCGTGCGCTTTTGAATGAGCGCGAAGCAGCAAAAACACGAGTGCAAAGAAAATCGGCAAACAAAGCGTGTAGGCGGCGCCCGCCAATTCGGTCCACTTTCGATCCGCGCGCAACAGCGAATTGAACACGTCCGCGGCGTTGAATGCGTCGAGACCGGCGATGACGACAAGCAAAGCCAGCGCGCCAAAGATCAACCCGATGAATTCCGGATTGACCAGCCACGACGCATGCTCAACCAGTGGCGGCGCCGGCGCGCGCACTTTTCCCGCGCTGCGCTTCAAAACCAATCCCCAAATCGCGCAATAAATAATCGGCCCCAGCACGCCCAGTTCGGCCAACAAGCTCACGTATTCGTTGTGCGGGTCCTTCACTTCCCAACCCATCGGCGTCTTGTATGCGTTGTACCAATCCGCATAGCCCGCCACGCCCACTCCGTCGAATGGATGGTGTTTGATCATCGGCAGGGCTGCTTTCCAATAGTCGAAACGCACCTCCATCGACAATCCAAACAAATGCGCCGAAAGCACGCCAAGCGTGCACAAAATCAGCAGCAGCACCGCCGCGGAAATGGCGTTGAACGTGACGAGATTCAGCACGCGCCGCTGAGCCTGGAGCCATCCGCCATTAGCGGTGAGACGTTGCAGCGCAAAAAACCAAATCCCCGCGGCCAGCGCAACGCCGCCGCCTTTCGAGCCGGTTCGATAGAGCGCCCACAGAAAAAATCCACCAAGCGCAACTGAGAAAAACGCCGTCAAAATCGCGCGCCGCCCGCGATTCGGACGCGCCGGCGCGACAACATCGGCGACAGAAAAACTCCTTTTGAGCCGCGCGTTCACTACTGAGAATACGAACGTGAAATACGGGTACACCCCATCCCACGCATGCCCCAGCAGCAGAAAAAATCCAACCAGCAGATACGCCGCCAGCGAATTCGGATTGCCAAACGTCGCCTGCGCATCGTCGCCGCCGATGCGGTTAAGGCCCAGATTGGATTTCAAATCTTCCGGCAGCACCAGCGTGCCTCCGTCGATTTCCTGGCGCAAGCGCGCAAATCCGATGTACGACTGATACAGCCCATCCGCCGCTTCGACCGCTACCATCGCAATAATCACGCGAATAAACAGCACGCGCAGGCGCGGTTCGATCCGCCCCGCGTAGTAGCCGGCCACAAGCATCAACCCGTACAGAATCGCGTCGCTGGCCTGCGGCACGCCTTCCCCGCGATTGGGCGAACGCAGCGCGCCCATCGCAAAGAGCGCGCTCCACGCCACCACCAGCGCAATCAGCCCGTCGGGCGCGCGCCAATTCTTTTGACGCAGCGCGCCGAACGACGCAAAGACCACGAAACAAATCGCCAGCACGCTCGCGAACGCCGACTCCGGGCTGTAATAAAAAAACTGATTCGCCGCCGGCCGCGCCACCAGATACAAACTGCCCACGATCGCCAGCACCACCCCGAATCCTTTCGTGATCGGATCGGCGGCGGATGCAGGCACATCCGCCTCCGGCAAAGGCGAACTCAATCGGTCTGTACGCATTCAAACGGCTCCGCGAGCACTGCGATAAGAGTGGCGCAATCTACTCCGAAGAGCAGTGCTTTTCCACACGCAGTTAACGGACGCGGAAATTGCGCAGTTGTACCGCCGGCGCCCCGCCGGCCAGATTATTACCGCGAAGCGCCGCCGTTCTCCCCTCTCCCCTTGGGGGAGAGGGGCCGGGGGTGAGGGGTCGCCGCGTTTGTCTTCGGGCCTGCACTTTGTATGCGCATCGACTTTGTGCTAAAAACGCCCGCGTGAACACAAGCCCTCCGCTCTCGCCAACCCTCGCGCACCTGCCGATGCTCTCTTCCCCACAGAATCAGCGCGTGAAAGATTACGTCGCGCTGCGCACCGACGGCAATGTGAGGCGCGCACGCCATTGCTTCCTGCTCGAAGGCAAACGCGCCGTGGACGCCGCGCTTTCTCTGCCGCGCGCGCACATCGCTGAACTCATCTTCTCCGAGCACCTGCTCGGCAGCGATCTGTCGCTCGTCGAACGCGCACACGCGAAAAACATTCCGCTCGTGCGCGTCAGCAAAGATGTCTACAAAAAAATCGCCGACGTGATGGCGCCGCAGGGCATCGCCGCCGTCGTGCGCATGCCCGATTGGAATCTGGACGAATTGCTCGACACGCCCAACGCGCTCTTCGTCGCCGCCTGCGGCCTGCAAGATCCCGGCAACCTCGGTACGCTGATCCGCTCCTGTGAAGCCGCCGGCGCCGCGGGCTTGCTGGTGCTCGAAGGTTCTGCCGATCCCTTTAACGCGAAAGTCGTCCGCGCCACTGCCGCCGGATTGCTCGCGCTTCCGATTGTGCGTTTGACGTCCGATGAATTCTTAAAAGCCATGCGCGCACGCAACGCGCGCCTGGTCGCGACCTCCGCTCACGGCGGCACGCCCTACAAGCAATTCGATTGGTCCCGCCGCCCGCTGGCGCTGTGCATCGGCAGCGAAGGCGAAGGCCTGCCCGAAGAAATCGAATCCGCCTGCGCCGAGCGCGTCACGATTCCGATGCGCGGCCGGGCGGAAAGCCTCAACGCCGCCGTGGCCGCCAGCGTGCTGCTGTTTCAGGCGATGTGAACCAAGGCGCATCTGTCTCACCTGCATGGTCCCATATTTTGCGAATGGCTTTCACGCCGCAAACTGCTATACCCATGTCGCACTTGCATCACAATTCAGCGACTCGATAAAAGGAGCACTCCCGATGGATCTCATTCATTTCATTGGCATGGCCATTTTCGGCTTGCTAGCCGGCTGGATCGCCGAATGGATCAGCCCTGGCAAACACCCCGGCGGCTGCATTGTGACGTCGTTGCTGGGAATCTGCGGCGGTTTGTTGTTTCAATGGATCTCCGCCACATTCCTCAGCGGCGCACTGGGAAGCTGGCATTTCATCGGCGCCATCATCGGCACGATTATTCTGCTGGCTTTGTATCGTTTGATCTTCGGCAGGAATTGAAATCGCAAATCGTATCGGAGCGCGGATGGGCCATCTCATCGGCCAATTGCTCTTTGGCCTCATTGCCGGCATTATCGCCAAAATCATCCTGCCCGGTAAAGATCCCGGCGGCTGCACTATCACCGCGTTGCTGGGTCTCGCCGGCTCCGGGCTTTTCCGGCTTTTGACGCATTTTTTTCTTCACGACTGGGGCGAGCAGTGGCATTGGGCCGGCGCCATTGCCGGCACGCTCTTGATTCTCATTGTGTATCGCATTATAGAAATAATTTGGCTGCGTCCGCGTGTGCAACACGACGCGCAGCCAGCCACCACTAATCAGGAGTGACATTCCGTGAGCGCTGAGACGTTGCAATTCAAAACTGAACTCAAGCAAATCCTTCACATCATTGTCCACTCGCTCTACTCGCACAAGGACATCTTCCTGCGCGAATTGATCAGCAATTCCAGCGACGCCATCGACAAAATCCGCTTTGAATCGCTGACCAAGCACGAGCTGCTCGAAGGCGATTCCAATTGGAAAATCAAGCTTACCCCCGACAAGACCGCCGGCACACTCACGATTTCCGACAACGGCATCGGCATGACCCACGCCGAAATCGTCGAGAACCTCGGCACGGTCGCGAAGTCTGGCACGAAAGCGTTTCTCGAAACGCTGCAAAAAGCCGACGCCAAAGACCGCCCCGAATTGATCGGCCAATTCGGCGTCGGATTTTATTCGTCCTTCATGGTCGCCGACAAAGTCACCGTCATTTCGCGCGCGGCGGGACAAACCGCGGTGAAATGGGAATCGGCTGGCGAAGGCGAATTCACCGTCGAAGAAGCCCAGCGCGCCGGCCGCGGCACCGATGTGATCCTGCATCTCAAAGCCGACAGCAAGGAATTCCTCGAAGAGTGGACGCTCCGCTCGATCGTCAAGAAATATTCGGACTTTGTCGAACACCCAATCGTCCTCGATGTCGAAAAGACCGACGAGAAAGGCAACAAGAGCGTCGTCGAAGAGACGATCAATTCGCAAAAGGCGATCTGGCTCAAAAAACGCGGCGAAGTCACGGACGCCGAACACGCCGAATTCTACAAGCACCTCTCGCATGATTTCGAAGCGCCCGCGAAGACCATTCACTACAGCGCCGAAGGCAATCTCGAATTCAAAGCGCTGCTCTATATTCCCGCGAAACGCCCCGCGGATTTCATGTGGGCCGAAGCCAAGCGCGGCCTGCATCTCTACATTCGCCGCGTGCTGATCATGGACAATTGCGAGGCGCTGCTGCCGCAATACCTGCGCTTCGTCAAAGGCGTGGTGGACGCCGCCGACCTGCCGTTGAACGTCTCGCGCGAGTTGCTGCAAGCTTCCCCGCTGCTCGAAAAAATCAAATCGAATCTCACGGCGAAAGTTTTAAGCACGCTCGACGAAATGAAATCGAAGGAACTCGACGCCTACACTTCCTTCTACAAGGAACTCGGCATCGTGCTGAAAGAGGGTTTGAGCAGCGATTGGTCCAACCGCGAAAAGCTGGCCGATTTACTGCTCTTTGAATCGACGAAAACAGAAGCCCGAAAATTCACGTCGCTGGGCAAATACGTCGAAGGAATGAGTGAAGGCCAGGACGAAATCTACTACCTCATCGGCGAAAGCCGCGAATTGGTGGAACAATCGCCGCACCTCGAAGCGCTGAAAGCGCAGGGCCGCGAAGTGCTCCTGATGACGGAGCCGATCGACGAATTCGTCGTCGAAGCGCTCACCGATTACAAAGGCAAAAAGCTGCGTGCCGCCGACAAAGGCGCGCCCGTCGCGCAAGTGGACGAGCAAAAGCGCGAGCGCTTCAAAGGCCTGCTTGAATTGCTGAAGACTCGCCTGACCGAAGTCAAGGAGGTGCGCCTGAGCGCGCGCTTGAAGGACAGCGCCGCGTGTTTGGTTTCGGAAGAGGGCGAAATGGGCGCGCACATGGAACGCCTGATGAAGCGCCTCGGCCGCAGCGACATGATGGAGCAGAAGCGCGTCTTCGAATTGAATCCCGACAATCCCGCCGTCGAAGCGCTGTTGTCGCTTCATGCAAAAGACGCGACCGACGCGCGCATCGAATCCTATGCGCGCATTTTGTACGACGAAGCGCTGATCGCCGAAGGCTCGAAGATCAAGGATTCGCAGGCGTTTTCGAAGCGGATTAATGAATTGCTGGCGAAGGACGCGCAACGGTAGAAGGCGTTGGCGGGCGTCGGCGCTACAACGTTGCAATAATATGAATATTCGGCTATCCTTGCCCCCCTTGACACGAGGGGGGAACTGTTTTTGGCCGCACCGCAGTCCTCAAAAAATAAGCGGGAGAACCCGCGCGCTCATTCCGATTCCGACCGGCAGCCGCGGCAGGCGTTGAGCACGGCCAAAGAAAAGGAACGCGAGAAGGCTGCCGAAAAAGAAAAGAAAAAAGACACCGATCGCATCGAGAAGCCGGAAAAAAAGCGCGAGGCCGAACCCGCGAAACTTCCGACGCCGGCGAAAACGTCCGCCGCCGATCTGCCCGTTGTCGAAGAGTTTCAAGACGTCTCCTCAATGTCCGACGAAGACCTGATGAAACTCTGCCAGGAAGGAGACGAGGCGGCTTTCGAAATACTCTTTCAACGCTATGAAACGCAGGCACTCTCATTCATTCATCGACTAATTGGCGACCAAAGCCGCACGGAGGCGCTGGGCCAGGAGGCGTTTTTGCGGATTTTTAAAGACGCGAAAAGCTACCAGTACCCGCGCAGTTTCACGACCTGGTTCTACACGATCGTGCGCAATCTTTGCAAAAACGAACTGCGCTGGCGTTCCCGCCATCCCACCGTTTCGATCGAAGAAAACATCGGCCATTCCGAGCACAGCAGTTCCGACCGCGCCTCGCGCATCGGCGACATGCTCCGCTCGGACTCGACCGACCCGCTGGAGTCGATGGTGCTGCGCGAGCGCAATGGCAAGCTCGAACGCGCGCTTGACCAATTGCCCGAATTGGAACGCGACATTTTGATTTTGAATCGTTTTCAAGGCCTGAAGTATCGCGAGATTTCGGAGATCGTCGGTGTACCGATTGGTACGGTGCGCGTGCGAATTTATTCGGCGCTGGAGACGCTGAAGAAGTCGATCAAGGAGTACCTGTAATTCGCGTGGACAATCGTGCGGATAATTTGCCCTGTTGGGCCCATCGGCCTTATAGGGTCTATTTTCTTCAAAGCAGTGAGTAAAACCATGGAAGCGTCGGCAAAAGGCACATTAATGGACTGCGAGGGCTGCAACGAGCTGCTCGCGGATTTCCTCCTGGACGAACTGCCCGAATCCGAGGCAGTGCTGGTCCACGAGCATCTATTAATTTGTCCGGCGTGCATGAAAGCCTATCGCGATTTGAAAGGCACCGGCAAGGCGCTCGAAGCCGTGCCGGCGATGCGGCCGGTCGAAGGTTCCGAAGACTTCAGGTCCGACGTTCGCAAGAACGCGCGGATCGAAGCCGACAAGATCGTCTCGAAACTTCCGCCGGACCGCCGCCTGCGGCTTGAAGCGCGGCGCGAAGCGCGGCAGAGCATGCGCCTATCGCGCCGCCAGCCGCCGCCGAAAGTCTGGAGTCCCGGCCTGCTTATTCTGGCGCTGGCCGCCGCGCTGGTGCTGGCCGCGATTTTGTTCTGGCCCAGCGGCGAAAAGCCCGGGCCGCGCGTGAGGGTGGCAACGCTCTCGGTGGCGCTCGGGAAGGTCGATCAATTTTACATCGAGGCTAACAAACCATACACGCAAGTCTCCGAAGGCAAGAGCGTGCTGCCCGGCGAGAATTTCAAAACCGACGACGCCTCGCGCGCGCGATTCGACATTGCGGAAGGCGGCTCGGTGTTTCTAGGCCCGGCCAGCGACGTGACGTTCCGCGTGCCGCAGACGGAGAGCGCGGCGTTCGGGCTGCGCATGCAGAATGGCGAACTGGGCCTCTTGCGTCCTGACATTCCGCTCGCGGCGGGCGGTAAAATCCGCGATTGGGAAATCGAAACGCCCGCGGGCACTCTCACGCTGTACACCGGCGCCGGATCAACCCATGCTTACCTTCGCGTGGTCAAAGGCGAAAAAGTCTCCACACTAGAAGTCTCGGTCCTCACCGGCGCGCTGAAAGTCTCTACGCAGAACGGCCACGCCACCGAACCCGTGCATGCCGGACAGCACGCGTCGCTTGTCTCGACGGACACAGCGTTTTCGAGCGACCCTGAGTCGCTCAGCGACGAACGCCCGCCGGCCTGGCGCGCCGATGTCGTGACCGACGCGGACTTGGCGGCGCTCTTCAGCGGCAAAGCCCGCATTGTGTCGCGCAAACCCGGGCATTTGCAAATTGAACTGACGTACAACCACGAAGCGCGCAATGCAGATTGGGTTGCCGAAACCGGCGGCGCGACGCTCGACGAAAAAGGCGGCGCGCTGCGCTGCCCCAGCGGCGTGCGCTGGAAACACACGGCCCCGTTCGCGCCGCCGCTGCTGCTGGAATTCAAACTGAATGCCGACTCCAACCGCGACGCGAATTTCGAATTCACACTGGACTCAACGGCCGGCGTCGTCGATGTGAACATGTCGAAGCAAGCCACGCTCCAAGTCAAAGAGAAGGGAAAATATCCGGCGCAGGATCACGTGGACGCGCGCAACCAATTGGGCGCCGGCGAACGGCTGGTGCTGCAAATCAAACCCGAAAGTTCCGCAATGGCGGCAAGCTTGAGCACCACCAGCGGCAAAACCAAACTCTTGCCGCTGTGGAAAGAACACACGATGCTCCCGATGGACCTCACCTTCCAGGCTTTTTTCGACGGCATCCTGCTCGACGAAATCAAAGTCTCCGGCACGCTGCCGGTGGATTGGATCCGCAAGAAAATGAGCGGCGCGCCGGACGAATAAATAGGAGTCAGCGGTCAGGAGTCAGAAACGGCGGCAAAACGCTTCGCGTTTTTTTGCTGACTCCTGACGCCTGACCCCTGCCCCTACTGTATCTTCTCCACCTCGTCCTTCTTCAACGTCTGCCATTTTCCGTCTTCGTCCTTGTAGCGCACTTCGTCGCCCATGGACATGACGCTCGTCGCGCGCACTTGCGATCCGTCTTTCTTCTGAATGACCTTTGTCCCCGGCTTTGGCGCAAGCGGCCCGGGCCCCGGCGAGGCGGTATTGTTGCCGGTCGCGGACGACACGGATGGATTGGCGCCAAGCGCGGCGAGTTCCGCTGGCGTCGCTTTTAGATCCAGCAGGCGCTGGTTGGTGTCGTCCAGCTTGCTTTTCGCATCGGCGATGGCCGCATCGGCTTTCGTCATCTCGTCGTTGGCAGCATTCAAGGCAGCCTCGTTGGTCTGAATGACCTTGAGCGCGGCGTCGAATTTAGCAACGAGCTTCGGCAGCTCATCGTTGGTAATCGTCACCGCGCCCGACCCGAATTTCTTTGTGTCCGTAGCAGGAGCGTTGCGCCATTGAGGGATATCGTCGCGGTCTTCACGCGGTTTCCGCGTCACGGATCCATTATACTGCGCGAGCAATGCGGCTTTGGTATCCTGCGCGGTTTTGAGCAGGCTTTTGTACGCGACACTTTTGCGCGCCGGCTCGGCCTTTGCCGCTTCCGCCGCGGCCAGCGCGCGCTGAGCGTCGGCCAGCGTCTTTGCGAGCACAGCCAATTCCGTTGTCCGCGACTTCGTGGCCTCTGCGTTTCGATCCTGCGTGTCGCGTCCCGCATTGGCGGCGTCCCGCGCCTTCGCCTCAGCGTCATCGCGTTTCTGCTTCTCGCGAAATTCGGCGAGCTTTTTCTCTTCTTCAATTTTTAAGCGCTCGGCTTCCGCCTTCTTCAGCTTGAGTTCCTCCGCGCGCTTCGCATCGGCAATCGCCGCCGCCTGGATCCGTTCTTTCTGCAGCCGCTCCTGGCGATCCATATCAATCCGGTGCGACTCTTCGGCCCGGCGCGCGCGTTCCTCGCTGGCGGCAATTTCCTCCTTGCGCAGCGCCTCGGCCCTCTCTTCAGCCGCTTGCGCTGTCTTCCGCTCTTCCTTCCGCGATTTCTCGACATAATCGTAAATGAAATAGCCCAGCACAAACACGCCGATCACCGCCACGATCGCGATGATCCCTTCCACGCTCACGAAGATGTTCTTCGATTTCCCGGGCTCTCCCTTCTTCCCATAAAAGCGCTGATAGCACGCCGGGCACATGTACGTGCCGTTCTTCAGGAACACAGCGTCACTGCTCACGGGTTCCAGGCATTTTGCACAGGTCTGAGGGACGTCCTGATTGCTCATAGTTTCGTCTCCATGACGGGTACCGTTTTTCTGCGCTCGACACACCCCAGTTTCAATCTTTACTCCGTTCAGCCGCAATTCTTTGGCAAGAACCTTACGCCGACGAACTCACTGAATCTCCTTTACGTCCGCTTTGTCGATCAACTGCCATTCCCCGGCTTCATTCGTGTAGCGAATTTGGTTGTCCGCGGCGATAATGGACAGTGCCTTGATCAGGCTGCCGTCTTTCTTCACAATTGTTTTCATGGAAATCCTTGGCACCGCGGCCTGCGCAATGGCACTGCGCTCCGCGGGCGTGGCCTTGAGCTCGTCCAGACGCCGATTCACCTCTTCAATTTGCGCCCTTGCTGCTGCGGTGGCTTTGTCGATCTTTTCACTTTCCAGCTTCGCCGCCGCAAGATAATCCTCATTCGATTGGATTTCTTTAAGCATCGCATCGAAATGCGCGGCCTGTATGCGATATTCGTCGCTGTGATCGACAACGACCGGGACACGTCCGGCAATAATCTCGCGCTGCAGGCCGGGCGGATTGCGCCACTTGGGCACGTCATCGCCGCCAGTGCCAGGAAACTGCGCGTTGTACTGCGCCAGCAACTGCGCCTTGATGCTGTTTGCCCGCGACAGCCCTTTTTGATAAATCGCGCTCTTTCGTTCCGCCAAAGCCCGATCCGATTCGGCCAGCGACAGGCTCTTGCGCGCGTCGGCCAATTTATTCGCCAGCGAGTCAAGTTCCGACGCGCGCGCTCTGACGCTTTCGGCGGCCTTGGCATTTTCCTCAATGCGCTGGTGCTCGGCTTCGTGCGCGTGCAGCGCGGCCTCCTCCTTTTCCTTGCGCTCGGTCTCCGCAAGCTGCCGCTCGTGCTCTTTGGCTCGCTCTTCCGCCGCCAGTTTGACGGCGTCGAGTTTGGATTGGCGCGCGGATTCCGCGGCTTTCTGTCCCAACTCCGCCGCTTTGTGGCGTGCCTCCGCGGCTTGAGCGTCCTCGCGATACCGCCGTTCCGCGGCTTCCTCTGCTTCCTGCGCCAAACGGGCTTCGTTCCGATTGTAATCCATGACGAACTGAACGACTTTGTATCCCGCATAAAAAAGGCCAATGACTGCGGCGACCGCAAGAAAGCCATTCGTGCTAATATCAATGCGTCTGGGCTTCTCTGAAGTCTTGATTGGAAACGCGCGCTGATAGCACGCCGGGCACATGTACGTCCCGTTTTTCAAAAAGACGGCGGTGCCATCCAAGAGGCTTTGGCATTTCGCGCACACGGGGGTGAGAGGTTTCATGAATATCCTCTGCAATCGTACCGTTCAAAACACGCGGCGCGTGTAGAAACTTTGTAACTGCTTGTATATGCCTGTCAGACTTGCAAAAAGGAATCGTTTGTCCTTACATGAATCTTTTTGTGAAGTCACATTATTCGTAATCTTGGCGCCATGAAATGTCCAGAAGAAAATCACGATCTTCAAGGAGATTCTGTTTCGGCCGCAAATCAGCGCACTCGCGCCCCCTCAACTCTTTTGAAAATCAGTTGACGCTTGCACGCGCCAAATTTACGATGCAACATGGTTTTTCACGCGCTTTGGCTTTTCCGCCGCGCTTGGAGAGCACGAGCCTGGGCGGAGAGGCGGGTGCGCGAGCGACTGCACGCCCTGGGCCTGTTATTGAGGAGGCAGTATGGAACTGCAGATTGAAGGCCGGCATTTCAAAGTGACGGAAGCGATTCAGACTCATCTTCAGGAGAAATTGAACAAACTGGAAAAGTACTTTGACGGCATCCACCGCATGCACGTGATTCTCGATATTGAAAAGCGCGCGCAGAAGCAAACCGTCGAATTGGTTTGTACGGTGGCCAAACGCCACACGCTTGTGTCCTTCGGCTCGGCCGACGATCTTTATGTCGCAATCGACCAGGCCGAAAAGAAAATGCTTGCGGAAATGAAGAAATACAAGGCCAAGCTGCACCCCTCGGCCCGGGGGAATAAACTGGTTGTGACTGGCGAAGAAGAGGAAGAAGCGGTCGAAGAAGAATAAAGCGTTCCAAGGTCCAAAGTCGGACGCGGATTTGGACTTGGACTTTGGACCTTGGACTTTGGACATTGGACTTTGTAACTAGGAGGCACTTAGGAAAATGAAGCTGGCCGAAATTATTCCGGAAGGCGGGATCCTGGACGACTTGAAGTCCACCACCAAGGAAGAAGTCATCAAAGAGATGGTGCAGGCCTTGGTGAAAGCCGGACGCATCGAGGAAGGCACGTCGAAGAAAGTCGTCAAGGCGTTGATGGACCGCGAGGAACTCGGTTCGACCGGCATCGGTGCGGGCGTGGCCGTGCCGCACGCGCGCCACGATTCGATCACCGAACTGATCGGCGGTTTCGGCCGCTCGAAGAAAGGCATCAGTTTCGACGCGCTCGACGGCGAACCCGTGCACGTGCTCTTTTTGCTGCTGAGTTCCAAAGGCGCGTCCGGCGCGCATCTCGAATCGCTGGCTTATATCTCGCGGCTGGTGCGCGACGAAAAGTATGTCAAGTTTTTGCGCGACGCGAAGGACGCCAAGGAACTGCGCGACCTGCTGAGCGAAGCCGACCAGCGCCTCGGCGGGAACTAAATCACAGCTCACGCCTTTTTTCACGCAAAGGCGCGAAGAACGACGCAAAGAGCGCCAAGAATTTCCACTTGGATTTCTTTGCGCTCTTTGCGTTATCCTTTGCGCCTTTGCGTGAAAAAAACTTCTCCATCTTTCGACTCTCGATTCTCGACTTTTTTTTATGGCATTTCCCAAAGTTCTCCGCTGGCTCAGACCCGGCCTGCGCATCAAACGCTGGATCGCCGTTATCCTGTTGGGCATGCTCTTCGCGGTTTTTTCGTCGTGGCTGATCGGGCTTTATTTTCTCAAATCCTATCCCGGCGATTCGGAAGGCATCAAATGGCTGCTTTACGCCGCAGTCGGTTTCACACTTTCGGGATTCTGCCTGATCACCGGGGTCTATCGCCTGATCAAATCGATGTGGAGCTTGGTCGATCAGCGCGCCGCGCGAAAGGGGCTGGCCACCGTCGCGTACGAGCGCACGGTCCTGGCGCATGGACCGAAGATCGTCGCCATCGGCGGCGGCACCGGACTCTCGTGCGTGCTCACCGGCTTGAAGGAATTCTCGAACGACATTACCGCGATTGTGTCGATGGCCGACGATGGCGGCAGTTCGGGCAAATTGCGGCAGGAACTGGGCATCAATCCGCCGGGCGACATCCGCAAATGCCTGATCGCGCTGGCCGACGAAGAACCGCTGATGAGCGAACTGCTCGATTTCCGATTCGCGGACAACGAAGTCGGCGGGCACAGTTTCGGCAATCTGTTTCTGACCGCGCTCGCGCGCATCCGCGGCGACTTCGGCGAAGCCGTGCGCGAAGCCAACCGCATTCTCTCCGTGCGCGGCAAAGTGCTGCCCTCGACGCTCGATAAAATCTCGCTCGTCGCCGAACACGAGGACGGCAGCAAGACGACGGGGCAGGCGGTGATCAGCAAATCGCAAAAACGCATCAAGAAGCTCGAATTGCGCCCCGAACCTGAACCCGTCGCGGCGGACATTGTCAGCGCGATTGGGCAGGCGGATCTGATCGTGATCGGGCCGGGCAGTTTGTACACGTCGATCATTCCGAATTTGCTCATCCGCGGCATGACCGATGTGCTGGCCAACAGCAAAGCCGTGAAGGTCTTCGTCGCCAACATCATGACCTACGAAGGCGAAACGCGCGGCTACGATCTTCCCGATCTGCTGAAGGCGCTCGACGAACACTCCAACAATCGCCGCATTTACGATTACGTTTTGGTGAACGACGGCAAACACGGCGACACGGGCTTGATGACCATTAAGGAGCGCAACGCGCATCCGGTCCATTTCGATTCGGCCGCGTATGTGAAAGCGCCGTTTAAGGTTGTGGCAACGGATGTAGTTAATCCTGCCTATCCGATCCGCCACGATTCGAAGAAATTAGCTCATGCGCTCATCCGAATCTTGAAAGGAGCATAACGAAACCTTTACAACCAAAGTTTGATTCAATTAATATACAAAGTAATGCTGGATTTTTCAGCATTGAAGCTTAGATTCCAAGGCGTCGATTTTTTGAGACGAAGTTGATGGACGGAGCAGTGATGACGAGCACCTGGCTTGAAAAAAATATTAACTTGGCTCACAAACACGGGTTGCACATGCGCCCCGCGCAGCGCATCGTTGAAACGGCGAAGAAATTTAAGTGCGACGTGCGCGCCTGCAAAAACCACCTCGATTTCAACGCCAAAAGCATCCTCGACATGATCGAATTCGCCGCTCACATGGTCGGCAAAACCACGGCTGACGATAATACGTTCATTTTCCGCGCCAGCGGCGATGACGCGCAGGCAGCACTAGAAGCGCTCGCGACTCTCGTGGATGAACGCTTCGGCTTGGAATAATTTCGTTCGTAGTCCCGCCTTTAGGCGGAAGGAATTTACGACGGATCACGCCCTGTTCCGCCTGAAGGCGGGACTACAAACTTTCAAGGACCATCGTCTCATGCGTTACGCAACGCTTGCAGTTTCCCTTTTCTGCCTGGCCTTCCTTTCCAGCGCCTCCGACTGGCCCCAATGGCGCGGCGCGAATCACGACTCGACGTCCGATGAAAGAATCGCGGCGCAATGGCCCTCGGGCGGGCCGAATCAAGTCTGGAAAATCCCCGTCGGCGAAGGGCTCGGCACGCCGGTCGTCGTTGCGGGGAAAGTCTACATCACGGCGCAGACCGAAGCGGCGAAAGGCAAAGCGCCGCCGAAGGGAGCGGCGAAAGACGGCGTGGAATCGCTCATTTGCTTCGACGCCAATTCCGGTCAGAAAATCTGGGCGCAGCCGATCGGGCCGACCATCGTTTTCGAAATTCAGGGCAATGATGGCCCGCGTTCAACGCCCGCGGTCTCCGACGGACTGATTTACGCGATGGGCACCTATCTGAATCTCGTGTGCTTCGACGCGAAGGACGGCAAGCCGGTCTGGTCGCACGATGGCGCGAAAGAATTCAACGCCGGAAATCAACTGGCCACGATGGGGATCAAGGCGTGGGGCTGCGCCAATTCGCCGGTCGTGGACGGCAATCTGGTCTTCGTCCACTGCGGCGGCGCCGGGCAGGCGTTCATGGCGTTCGACAAGAAAACAGGCAAGGTCGCGTGGAAGGGCGAGGACGATTTGTTGACGCACACCACGCCGACGATCACCACCATTCTTGGCCAGCGGCAGGTGATTTTCTTCACGCAGAGCGGCTTGGCCAGCCTTGCGCCGGATACAGGGAAGGTGCTCTGGCGCCACAAATTCCCGCACAGAGTCTCAACCGCAATCTCGCCGGTCGTGTGCGGCGATGTGGTCTTTTGCGCGGCGGGCTATAATCAGGGTTCCGGCGCCTGCAAAATCACCAAGGAAGGCGACGGATTCAAGGCCACTGAATTGTGGTACCTGCAAGGATCGAAGAAACCGGAAGACGCCAGTTGCCACTGGACCACGCCGGTGTTTCGCGACGGCTTTTTGTACGGCATGTTCGGGTTCGCGCAGCCGAAAGATTGCCCCGCCAAATGTGTCGATGTCATGACCGGCAAAGTGCAGTGGACCAAGGAAGCGTTTGGACAGGGCGGAGTGATTTTCGTGGACGGCAAAGTGCTTTACCTGACCGCCGACGGCCAGTTGGTGTTGGTCGAACCCAATCCAAAGGAATACAAAGAACTCGCCCGCGCGCAGGTCTTGAAATACAAATGCTGGAACCAACCGGTGATCAGCGGCGGACATCTCTACGCGCGCAGCAACAGCGAATTGGTGTGCCTGGATGTGTCGGCGAAATAGAGTGCTGAGCGATGAGCGATGAGCGACGAGTAGTCAGTTTCGAAGCCAGAAACGGCAGTGTGCCGCCGAGCCGTTCCTCATCGCTCGTCGCTCATCGCTTTGCACTTTTCTTTGCGCTCTTCGCCGCGCCATTTACTCATGCCGAAGAACTCTTCGCCCGCGACAACCTCATGGCCTGGTGCATCGTTCCCTTTGACGCAAAAAAGCGCGGCCCCGAAGAGCGCGCGGCGATGCTCGAAAAACTGGGCTTCACGCATTTCGCTTACGACTGGCGAGCCGAACACGTGCCCACATTCGACGCCGAAATCGACGCGCTGCAAAAACACAAGATCGAACTGACCGCGTGGTGGTTTCCAACGACGCTCGACAAAGACGCGACGACGATTCTTGACACGCTCGAACGCCACAGAATCAAAACGCAACTCTGGGTCTCCTGCGCCGGCGGGACAGCGCCGAAGACAGACGACGAACGCCGCGCGCGAATCGATAGCGAAGCCGCGCGCATTAAAACCATCGCCGACGCCGCACAAAAAATCGGGTGCTCCGTCGAACTCTACAACCACGGCGGCTGGCTCGGCGAACCGGAAACGATGGTTTCACTGGCCGAAGCGTTGAAAGACTCGCACGTCGGCATCATCTACAATTTGCATCACGGCCATGACCATCTTGACCGCCTTCCCGAAGCGCTCAAAAAAATGATGCCGTACCTGCACGCGATCAATCTCAACGGCATGACCCGCGCCGGCGAAGCGAAAGGCGAAATGATTCTGCCGATCGGAAAGGGCGAACTGGATCTGCAAATCTTAAAAACCATCCGCGACAGCGGCTACAAAGGGCGCATCGGAATTCTCAACCATACCAATGACGATGCGGAGACGCGGTTAAGGGAAAATCTGGCGGGGCTGGACGGATTAGTGGAAAGGATGAGCGCGAAGTGACGATTTCAATCTCGCGCTTCAGTTTTATTGCTTGCCTCACGTGACTCGACTTCACTTCCAATTCAGGCCGTCTCGCTCACCCTTTCTGACGCGCCAGCGGCGAATCCGCCATTCACAAAAAAACCACACTGCGGAAAGTAAAGTCAGTGCCGTGAGTGCGTCGAGAATTGCCATCGAGAATGAAAACGGCGCTGCGCGGGGAACGATGAATCCAGTTGGCGCACCCACTCGCTTAATTCCATTCGAGTCGGAATCCGCATTCATCAACGCGTACATTGGGTCCGACGGGTCGGTTGATGCAGGCGATTGGTGGTACGCGACAAACGGCCAACCCAATTCTCTATAGACCGCGAATTCGAAAATATCGACTGACCAGCGTTCACGTACATTTGCCCAAATAATTCCGCCCGCGACGAACATCAGCACGATCGCGGTGCTCAGATGCACTTGCAGCCATTTGCGCCGGGGCAGTTGAGTCATCTCGCGCTTTCCGCTGTCCAAATTTGCATTCTCAATTACCCTGCTTCCATGACAAACGTCGATGAAATCGTCCCGCCGCCCATGGTGGAGACCGGCCCCGCAACCGCCATGCTGCCCGTGCCCGACGGAAAAATGATCCCGATTACCGTCATCGGCACGCCAAAAATTCGCGAAGGCTTCGATGCCACCGCGCTCAGGCAGGCCATCAACGCGCGCACCGCGCCGGGCGTGAGCGAACTGGTCTTGAACCCCGACGCACACGCCGGCTATGGCGCGCCGGTCGGCTGCGTGCTCGTATCGCCGACGCACGTCTATCCCGGCCCCGTCGGCGTGGACATCAAATGTTCGATGAGCCTGCTGCAATTCGATCTCCCCGCACCGGCTGTCGCCGACAAGGAGGTCCGCCGCGCGCTGATCAATGCCATCGCCGAACGCACGCCGACGGGAGCCGGACGAGGACAGCGCTCGGTCAAAAAATCGCGCCACGTCGATGCCGGCATCGGCCGCCTCGCCGCGTGCGAAGGCGCGTCGAAAACCGTCTGCGAGGCGCTTGGCATTCCGCCCGAATGGGCCGAACGCTGCGAGGATGCCTCGCACAAAGCTCACGACGGCACGACCGATTCGCTCTACATGCGCCTCGACCGCATGACGCAGGAAAACAAATTGGATTTCAGCGAAAAGTACCGCCAGTTGGGTTCGTACGGCGGCGGAAATCATTTCGGCGAATGCAACGTCGTCAACGTCGTGGACAACGAGCAGGCGCGCAAGACCGCGGATGTCTTTGGCCTCAAGCACGGCCACGTCTCGTTCCTCTCGCACTGCGGATCGCGCGGATTTGGTTTTCAGCTCGCCAACAATCAATTCCGCGCGCTGCAGAACAAATTCGAACTATGGAGCACTCCGCTGCCCGGCGGCGACCGCGAGATGGTCTACGCCCCGCTGGGCACGCCCGAAGCCGACGCGTACCTCGACGACATGGCGCTCGGCGGAAATTTTGCGACGGTCAATCATCTGCTGATCAACGCGCTGATCCTCGAAGCGTTCCAGGGAATCTTTCCGGGCGTCAAGGGCCAGCTCGTCTACTTCATCAGCCACAACATCGCGCGCGAAGAAATCGTGCGCAACCAGAAGTGCTGGGTGCATCGCAAGGGCGCCACGCGCGCGTTTCCAGCCAAACACGTCTCGCTGATCGGCACGCCCTTCTACGGCACGGGCCATCCGATCCTGCTGCCCGGAAATCCAAAATCCGGCTCGGCCATCATGGTCGCCGCCCCCGGCGCGGTGAAAAGCTGCTTCAGCGTGAACCACGGAGCCGGCCGCGCGATGGGCCGCAAAGCCGCCGCGCGCGCGCTCAATCAGCAGAAAGTCGATGAAGAGTTGGCGGCCAATGACATTCTGAGCAACTGCCGCACATACCCGATCGACGAAGCCCCCGCCGCGTACAAAGATTTCAAAGAAGTGCTGAAGTCCGTCGAACAAGCCGGCCTCGCGACCGAAGTTGCGCTGCTGAAAGCGCGCTTTGTGATCAAGGATGGGGACACAAGTTTGGGTGGCGCGGCGTAACGGCTGGTCCAAGGTCCAAAGTCCAAGGTCCACGTGCGACATTCGCGCGCGAAGTTGACCTTGGACCTTTGGACTTGCCGTTTAGAACTGATCGTTGTTCGGATCCTTCTGTTTCTTCACGTCCATCTCGCCCTTGCCTTTTCCGCCTGGTGGAACGCCGGGGCCGATTTTCTTCATATCCTCCGGCTGGCCTGGAAATTTCATGTTTGGATCGATCGCATCCTTGAATTGCATCTTCTTCGGATTGTCAAAGTTGCTCTTCAAACTCCGGAACACACCGGCGACGCGCCGCAGTTGCGCGGGGTCCTCCGAGACAGCGGTGAGCAAACGCAATTTCTCCGAGTATTCCAATTCCACTTTCGGCGCAACTTTCACCAGCATGTTGTGAAGCTGGACGACGGCATCCACATCAAGCTGATCCGGCACGCGGAAAGTGATTGCACCGTCTTTCGCGGGGTCGCTGAATTGTTCGAGAATTTCGCGCGTCGTGTCCGGCATCGTCTGCAGCCACTGGCCTTCGGCTTCCAGTTCAGCGCCGTTGGGCAACTTTACGCGCAAACGCGATTGCGGCGGATTGGGGGGCTGCTTTTTGTCGGCCAGCACGCGCTGAATATCTTCGAGCTGCGGCACAAACGGCTGTGCGTCGGCTTCGGCCAGGCTCCGCATCAACGCCGCGCGTGTTTGTTCCAACGAGGCAGCTTTGTCCTCGTTGCCGGCTTTGCGCAAATCTTGAATCTGGGCGTCGATTTCCGCTGCCTTCAGCTTGATGCGTTCTTTCATCGCCTGCTGCGACTGCTGCATCCTGTCGAACGCGTCCTGGCGCGCGCGGTCCGCCTCGGCCCGCATTCTCTCCTTCACGGCCGCGTCCGTATTTTCCTCGCCGGCGCGAAGCGCGTCGAAATTCGAACTGCAGGCAGCAACGACGATCAGTGTGAGCAAAGCGATTCTGGACATGGCGAAATCCTTTCACGCTTGAGAGGAAAGACAATTTACACTTCTGATACACCGTGCGCGAGCGCAAGAACGACGAGCCGTCTCCGCAAGGGAGCGGGCATCACCGCGCGAACTCCTTCACCAAATCCTCCGCGCCATACACCTTCAGCATCACCTCAACGATCGCGCGCGAATCGACGCAGACGGAGCGCTTGGTTTGTCCGTCGAAAATGTACTTCCCGACCAAGCCCGGGTAATTGCCGTCAAAGAGCAGCCCAACGATTTCGCGGTTGCGGTTGAAGACCGGCGAGCCGGAATTGCCGCCGTAGCCGTCGGCGTCGGTCACAAAATTGAACGGCGTGCACGGATTTAACTTGTAGCGCCCGTCGAGCCATGTCTGCCGCAGATGATACGGCTCCTGATTGGCCGCCCGCTCGCTCATTCCGAACATGCAGCCGCAGCAGGTGAACGGCGGCACTTTCTTCCCGCCGTCTTCGTAGCCGCAGATCGTCCCGAACGAAAGGCGCGGCGTGAAATTCCCATCAGGGCTGCGGCGCGAACCGTTGGTCAGCGAGAGCGCGTGCGCAATCGACGCGTAGCATTTTTTCTCGACCGCGGCGAAATCGTTTTCGTGCGCGTTCCGCACCTCGCCCAGCCGCGGAAGCAGCATTTTGCCCAGCAGCAGCAGCGCGTCGCCGCTCTTGTCGATGCCCGGAAACGAGCGGCTCGCCTCCTCGTAGAATTGCGGATCGCCCAGCCGCGAATGCGCCATCAATTCCACCGCGCGCTCCTTCGGCGCCTTGCCATCGAGCAGCAGTTTGCACAGCGGATGGTCCGCGCCAAGCAGCGAGAGCGCCAGCGCAAACGACTCTTCGAGAAAACGGCGCTCGCTCTCCGCGCGGTGCGCCGGATCGTAAGCGTAAGTTTTCTCCTGCTCCAATTCCTGCTGCTGGACCGCGCGGAAATTGATTCCGCCGCGCTGCGCTGCGAGAGCGCGCTGTTCAGCGGAAGCCACAAGCACCGCCGTGCGCAACTGCGCCGACAAAACGCCCCACGGCCGCCCCAGCAATCCGTATTCGATTTCGCCGTCCGCGCAATGCGCGAGGCAGCGCTTCATGTCGTACAGCGCTTCGGCGAAACTCTTCGCTTTGGCCGGATCGCCGATCAGTTTCGCGGCATTCTCTTCCTCCAATTTCTTGCGCGCAAAAACCTCCGCGTTCTTTAACCCGTCCGCTTGTCCGCGCAGCCGCTTGAGCGAGTTCTCCGCCGAATGCAGGCGGTCCTGCACGCTCTGCTTTTGTTCCGCGCCCAACTCGCCGAAGCGGTGCAGCGACGCGCATTCGCGCGCATACATCGCCAGTTCCATCGGCAGCGCTTTGTCGCGCTCGAATTCAAGATGCGCCAGCGTAATCGAGCGGTCCGTCTCGCCCGGATTGCCCGCGAAAAAAACAAGCTCCTCGGCCTTCGCGCCTTTATAGGACCACGGAAAATAATCCGGCGTCGCCGCCGGCTTGCCATTCTCGTACGCGCGCAAAAACGCCACGTCGAAGTCGTAGCGCGGATAGGTGAAATTATCTTTGTCGCCGCCGAAATAGCCGGAACTGATGTCCGCGCCGAATACGACGCGCACGTCGCTGTAGATCTTATATTTGTACAAGCGGTATTCGCCTTCCGGGTAAAGCTTCAGCGGCTGAATGCGCATGCCGCGCGCCTCCGAGTTGCGCGCGTCGCGCCCGACGGCTTGCAGCGCCTCGTCCTCGCTCACGTTCTGCCGCGCCGCCGTTTCGCGGACTTTGTCGTTCACGTTGATAATTTCGACAAGCTGTTCGAGATTCAAATTCGTGGCGCGCAACTCCTCGGCTTGCGTGCGCGCGAGAAATCCGTCGCGGATCAAATCCGTTTTGCCCGGCACGCTCAGGTGCTGCAAGGCGTGCGCGGCCACATGGCGGTTGGTCATCACCAGCCCATTGGGCGAAACGAACGACGCCGACCCGCCGCCGCTCGGCCGCCCGTTCTCGAGGGCCATCACGCGCAGCGACGCGCGGCGCGCTTTCTCCAGCCACTCATCACCGATTTGAAATTCAAAGCGCTTCGCAATCTTCTCGCGCGGAACCATGTCGAACGGCCAAAACCCTTCTTCCGCGCGCGCACACGGCGGCAGCAGAAGGGCCGGGATAATCGCCAAAATCATCGCGCAGCGAAAGCGCATCAGAAGCTCCTCAGGACAATTTGTCGGATTGAACATAAGTGTACGAGATTTATTTCGCCGTGTCCTGTATCTGTTCATGCCGCCATCCGCTTAGCCGCCCATGTTCCCACGCCCACCACTGACGCGCTCACCGCGCCGAGCAGCAAACTCAGTGCAAACACCGATTCGTCATACCCCATGTGCTGCTGATTGAACAGCCAGATCGTCGCCGGCACCGCGCCCGGCGGCGCGAGCACCGCGGCCAACGGCACTTCGCCCAACGCCAGGGTAAACACCAACGCCGCCGCAGCAGCCAAATGCCCCAGCGACAGCGGCAGCGCCACGTTGCCCGCGCGCCCCCACCACCCGCGCCCCAACATCGCCGCGCTTTCCATCAACGCGGGATCGATCGACGCCAGCGCCTCTTCCGCCAGCCGCAGCGGCACGTACAAAAAGCGCAGCGCAAACGCGCACGCCAGCCACGCCTGCGGCTGATTGAAGACCCAGGCCAGCACGGCCGGCGCCTGCGCGTTCTTGTCAACGGAAGGCGCGAGATTTTGCGCGTTGATTTGGAGCGTCAACAAAGCAGCCGCCAAAAACGATCCCGGCACCGCCAGCACAAACACGCTCGCCGCGTTGAGCGCTCCCGCCCGCTGCTCCGGCCACAACAAAATCCGCATTGCGGCCGCGCCGCAGCCGATCATCACCGCCGCTGTCGCCAAGCGCGCGCTCAGCAGCAGCGACTCGGCGCCCGCATCGAAGGCGTACGAGAGCGGCTTGCCCGCCGAAATTACGCCGCGCAAGCACGCCAGCATCGGAATAAAAAAACCGAGCAACACGCCCGCAGTGAAAACAGTTCGGCAAAACCATCCCACCCCGCCGCGTACCATTGCGGGCTTGTCCCGCAGTGAAGTTCCCAAGCCCGCTTGGTGCTCACGGCCGTGCCGTACGCGCAGCACCGGCAGCACACACAGCGCCGCTGCAATACCCACCAGCGGCAGTGAAGCCCACGCCGCCGCCGAATTTTTTCCGAGCGCCGCGAGATCATGTACTTCCACCGCCAGAGTTTTCACCAGCAGCAATGACGCGACGCCGAAGTCGCTCGACGCCAGCAAAAACACAAGCGCCAGCCCCGCGAGCAGCGCTCCGCGGCAGCGCGGCAGCACCACGCGAAAAAACGCGCGCGCCGGCGTCGCGCACAAGCGCGCGCTTTCGTACGCCTCGTCGCGCGCCGCGCGAAAAGCCGGCCAAGCATGGAGCGCCACCACCGGCCACAAACTCAACCCCAGCACGCACGCCGCGCCAAATCCGCTGAACAACAACGCATGTGCCGTTGAAGTGAAATTTGCCACGCCGGGAAGTTGCAGCGCAAAACTCGACGTGGCGCTCGGAGCAATCAACTGCACCCAGCCGCTGATCGCCACCGGCGCGGGCAGCGCGAACGGCAGCATCAGCAGCGCCGTCCGCCAAACCGACATGGGCCGCGCCGAAAGCGCCCATGCCGCCGGCACGCCGATCAGCGCGGCGATGAACGTCGCCGTTCCACCGACCAGCACGCTGCGCCCCGTGGCCGCCGCCAGCGCCCAACGCCGCGCGGCGGCAGCGTCTGCGCTCACGTTCGTCGCGAACGCATCCGCCAACCCGCCGCCGCCCCAAAACGCCGCCGCCAGCGGCGCCACGACCGCGAGCGCCAAGGCGAACTGAAGCACTCTGTCGCGTGGGGATGAGTTGCGCATGAATTGTAGCTTATATCGCGCGCAGTAAAAAATATGAAACGTCGAACGGTAAACCTGAAACCTGAAACCTTGAAACTCTGAAACGATGAAACTTACTTTTCCTCTCCCGTCAAGATCCTCAGTATCCGCTCTCCCAACGGAAACACGTTCGCCGCCAATTTGTCCGCGTCCACTTTCGCCATCGGCAATTTCAAATTGTCCAATGGCGGCGGCGGTTTCGCGCCCACGTCGCGCACCGGAATTTGATGCGCGCCGCTCGTCGCCAGCCGTTTCTCCGTCTCGCGGCTGAGCAGGTAGTCGATGAAAATCCGCGCTTCTTTCGAATGCGGGCCGAAGCGCACCATCGAAACCGTGTTTGGAATTAAAAACGCGCCGGGCCATTCAGCCGTCTGGCTCAACACCGCGAAGCCGATTGGTTTTTTGCGATCGACTGCTGAGAACGCATCGTCGCTGTCCGTCAGGCCGATTTCCGCTGTGCCGTCGGCCACGCGCTGCACCACGTCGCTGTTGCTCTCCGCGATGATCGCGCCGTTTTCGCGCCACGCGCGGAACATCGCGAACGCGTGATCTTCGCCAATCGCGATGGCCAGCGCGGTCAGGTGGCTGCGCGTCGTCCCATAAGCCGGCTTGGCAATCGCGAGTTTCCCCTTCCAGCGCGGATTCGCGAAATCATCGAGCGACTTCGGCGCTTCTTCTGGCTTCACTTTGTTTATATTGAAAACCACGACGCGCACGCGGCAGCCGAATCCGGTCCACATGCCCGCGGGGTCTTTGAACTCGGGCGGAATCGTGGCCGCATTCGCGGACACGTACGGCTGCAAGATGCCCTTCTGCTCCAGCACCATCGTCATCGACTGTTCGGAATTCCAAAATACGTCGCAGTCCGGATGGTCCTTCATCTGCTGCAGCCGCACGACGAGACCAGTCGTTTTCGTCTCCTCGCCGTCGATGCGGTGTTCGACTTTTATCCCCGTCTCTTTCGTGAAAGCCTCAAAGATCGGGAGCGCCACGTCATCGTCGGCGGAAGCGTACACACTCACCGTCGGCGTGCCTTTGTCCCGCGCGGGTCGAAGCAGCAGCACCGCGAGCGACGCGGCGCCTATTAATAGTACGAGGATCAGTTGACGGCTATTCATGTGAATAGTGTACGGGAAACGAGCGAAATTGTTTCACACGCTTTTCACTCACACACTATCACTCTCGCCTTACTTCTTCAATTCAAAGCGAGTCACCATCAGCGACTTCTGCGCCTGCACTTCTTTTCCTTCGCTCAGAATGCGGCAGCTAAAGGATCCCGTGTATTCGCCGCCGATCCATTCTTTGCGCGCGATGTCGTAAGTCTGCACGCCATCCAGCACCAATCGCGCGTTGCGAACGTCCGCTTTCAAAAGCGGATGCGCCGCGCCATCCAGCACAAACGTGCCGCTCACCCGGACCTTGCGCAAATTGCCGTCCTTTGAGATGCGCTTGAGCGTCATCACGCCTTGAAACGAAATTCCAAAACCCACACCGATGTGCGCTTCGTTCTGCCATTCCTCCTGCGCGGCCATGTACGGCTGCTGCACGCCCGATTCAAAATCGACGATCCCCCATTCCAGCGTGTCCAGCGCGTTGCGGTCTTCCAAACCGATCAGCAGCCTCTCTTTTTCGACGCGCCCGTTGGCGTCGAGCTCATATTGGACCAGCGGCCGGTCGAGCAGGTTCGCGCGCGCGGCTTTAAATTGCGCCGGCAGTTTCTCGTCCGTGTACTCGGTCTTCACTCCGGCGGAAATTCCAATCGCTTTGTCTTTGCTCAAATCGTAATTCATCGTTTCGAAGCCGTTGACCACGCGTTTGAATTGAACTTCGTTCAGAATAACGCTCCGCGTTCGGCCGGCGCGCTCGAGACTGAAATCGAATTCCAGCGTGGTCAGGCCGTTGCCCAGCGTGCCTTGCGCGTCGATGCCCAGTTGCTGAGCGCTCGAGCTTGCTTTGAAATGCAGCACGCCGTTGTCGTCGAACTTCGCGCGGCGCGCTGCAATCGGCTCGTCAACGGTCGCTTTCGGCTTTTCAAGCGGCTTCGCGTCGTCTTCTTTTTTCACAGGCGGAGCGTCGAGCTTCTGCGGCGGCAGGAAAACGGGATCGATCTTCGCCACTTCCATCGTGCGGCTCAACACCAGCGGCGTCACGCGGTTGATTTTGACGACGGGAATCTGCGATGCGTTGAACGTCTTCGTCGCATAGCCGCTCACGTTCAATTGCACATATCCGGCGAGACTGCCGATGCCCAGCACGCCGCCGTGCGCCGCTTTTCCGCGCAAGCCTTCCGCCAGAAAATGCGCGAAGACTCCGCCCTTGAACGCCGGCTCTTCGCGCGAAACTTCGCCCGCACCGCTGCTGAAAAATGCCACGACTGACCCCGGCATCGTCAGCTTGTACGCATCTTTCGCGGTGCCCACGCGGTCGTACGCTGCATCGTCGCTGTGTTCCAGAAGCATGTCGCCGCGGCAGCAATCGAAAATCGCAATCTTTCCGCCGGCCTTCGAAGTATCCAATCGCGCTGTCAGCGCATTGAGTTCCAGCAGCGATTCGGGATTCGACGCGCCTGAATCGCCCGCGCAAAAATAAGCCTGCTCCTTGCCCAAAAACTGCACGCCATGCCCGAAGAACGCCGCGACGATCGTGTCGTCCTCCTTCTTGTTCAAGACCAGCGCATCCAATTCGGCGTCAATGTTACGCTTCGTCGGCGCAAGCCGTTTGAATTGCGTGTCGGCATACTCGCCGGCCAGCAGCAGCCGCACGTTCGCGGGCTTGAAGCCGGCATCGACCAGCGCGCGCGCTACTTCCGCCGCATCGCTCTCCGCGTATCGCAGATTTTTGAGATAGCGGTCGGCGCTGTAGCTGTCCACGCCCACAACGAGCGCGTATTTCTCGCCGTCCGCTGCGCGAACCGCGACGGAGATAACGAGTGTCAGAACAAAAAGCTGAAGCAGATTACGCATGAGTCCCCTCCTATTATTATGCCTGAAATCGAATCGCGCAATGGCGCGAAAGCAACGTCGAAATCGACGATTAAGGCGCGCCCGCGATGACGCAAAAAATCCGAATGCCTTTCACGGGTGCTTCGCACACTTCCTTTTCGAGCGTAAGTCCGCGAACGATCCCTCGTCCTTATAGTTGCATTTCTCCGCGAAAACGACTATGAATTTCGCGCCTGATCTATCTTTTTTGTAGGAGAGCCTATCGCATGAGCCAGTTCTCGACGTCGGCGGGCGTGCCCGTCTTTCGCCCCAAAGAATCCGGTCACGCCAGCCTGATCAAATGGATTTTGATCGGCATCGCCGCGATGGTGGCGCTGCTCTTCGGTTCGCTGCTGCTGCTTTTATTCGGCGCCTCAAATGGGCTCTTCGGACTGATCTTCGGAATCGTTGCGGCCACGCTGCCGGTGCCGATTTACATGACGCTGCTGCTCTGGCTCGACCGCTTTGAACCCGAACCGCCGTGGCTGCTGGCCGTCGCGTTTTTCTGGGGCGCCCTGGTGGCCACTTTTGCGGCGGTCATTGGCAACAGCGTCATGGGTATCGTCGCATCGAAACTTTTCGACCCCGAAACCGGGCAGAAACTCACGCTTTCCTTCTCCGCTCCGTTCTTTGAAGAGAGCTTTAAAGCGATGATCTTATTCATCATCTTTTTCTGGCGCAAAGCGGATTTTGACGGCATTCTTGACGGCATCATTTACGCGGGCATGGTGGCGCTGGGTTTCGCGATGACCGAGAACATCGAGTATTACGGCAATCCCAATTTCGCCAAAGTGCCGACGCTGATCATGCGCGGGATTTTCTCGCCGTTTGCGCATCCGCTGTTCACGAGCATGACCGGCATCGGCCTGGGAATTTCACGCGAATCGAAGAATAAGTTCATCAAGGTCGTCGCCCCTCTTTGCGGCCTGGCGCTGGCCATGCTGCTCCATTTCACCTGGAACACCTCAACCTATGCGGGCCAATACCTCGCCGAAAAGCAGGAAGAGAAAGTGCAATCCCAAGTGCTCCTGATGCTCGGCACCTATTTTCTGTTCATGGTCCCCGCATTCTTCGGCCTGCTCGGCGTAGTCGGATTCGCGCTCTTCCGCGAAGGGCGCATGATCCGCCGCAACCTCGCTCCCGAACTGGCCAGCGGCGCGCTGACGGCCGGCGAAGTCAAAACGCTGGGCAGCGTCTTCGGCCGGCTCTACGCCTCGGGCAACGCGCTGACCCGTTCCGGATTCGCCGCTTGGAAGGCGCGGCGCCGTTTTCATGAAGCGGCCAGCCAGTTGGCCTTCCACCGCAATCGTATCGCTAACGGCACGGTCGAAGTCAACGCGGATTCTTCCGCACACGAAGCCGAACTGCTTGAATACCTGATTGACCGAAAGCGTCGGCTTTAGTCGCCTTTCGCTCCGCGACCGCGAAAGACTACTCTTTTCGCATTTTTTTTGATTGATTTTGATCAATCTCATTTAAAATAACTTTCTGGTTGTGCGTAGTCATTGTTGCGAAAGGGTTAGATACAGATGCTTCTTCGTGCGTGCCGTCTGCTTCCTATTCTGATCGTCATCGCGGTATATGTTCACGCTTCTGAATCGGCGCCAAAGGATTGGAAAGCGGGATCGGCCAAAGATTCACCGGTCAAAGACTGGAAGCCTCGTAATTTTGATTCGATCGAAGCGGGGAAGGGTGGCTATCAGCCTTGGTGCATCTACATTTACGACGCCGACCTCAAGCACAACACCAACGCTTACCATTACGAAGGGCCGAAGGACGGCGTGCTTTCCAACAAAGACGCAATGGAGAAGCTGGCCGGATTCACCAAGATCAAGATCAAGGCCGACGGGACGGACTCAAAAGGATTTCAGGAAGCGTGGCGCAAAGCGGCGGACAAAGGCGCGTCGCTGATTTTGATGAGCGCGGACATGACGAAGGTAATCGTGTTCGACAGGTCGAAGGAGGCTGCGGAGCGCACGCCTCAGGCGGTTGCGGCGGCAGCGGCGTCAATCAAGACCTACGAAGAAACGAAGAAGGCCGCGGCGGTGAAGGCTGAGAAGGAAAAGGAAGCGAAGGACGCGCAACTCGCGGCTGTCAACACGCCGAAAGAACAGGACGCGGGCTTCAAGATCGATACTAAGAAGCCGGATCCGAAGACCGATCCCAAGGCCAAGAAACCCGCGGATCCCAAGACGCCTGATCCCGCGAAGAAGAAAGCGCCGGAAGACGAGTAAGTTCGAGAGTATGAAAGTTTGAGAGTTTGAGGGTTCGAGAGCGTCTCAACTTTCAACATAACTTCTCACTTTCACACACCTATGCGCGCCACTCCTTCTCTCTTGTTTCGCTGCTGGCTGGTCGTGCTGCTCTGGTTGCTCGCCGGCGGCTGCACCATCACCTCCGAAGGCGTTCAGAATTTCGAAGTCCCCATCGAAGACCTCCTGCCGCCTTCGCGCGTCGTCGCCAGCTATAGACAGCTCAACAAACCTCTGCGGCTCAAAGACTCCGAACTCGAAGAACAATTCGGCGGCAAGGAACGGATCGACATCATCGAAAAATGGAGCCGCGTGACGACGGTGTACTCCGACTATGGCATCCCTGAGCGCCCGCCCAAAGCGCGCGTTTCGGTGACCGAAATGAGCACCAAGCTCAACGCCTACGGCGCATACAGCAACCTGCGCCCGCCGGACCTCAGCGAAAAAAGCTACGTCAAAATCGGCGTGCATGGCACGGTCATCGACGAGCGCCTCTTTTTTGTGCAGGACAAATTCCTGATCGTGGTGCGCGACCTGAGCGGCTCGCAAGACCCTGAACGGCGCGCCATGCTGATTAACTTCGGCCACGCCCTTTCCTCGCGCGTCCCGCGCGACATCACCGATATTTCAATGGTCGGCTATCTGCCCTACGAACACCGCGTGCCGGCGTCCGAACGCATCGAAAAGGACGACCCATTCGGCCTCAACGTTTTCAAGCAAGGCTGCTGTGTCGCGAAATTCCGCATCGAAAAGCGCGAAATCACTGTTTTCGTCGCCGAGTTTAAGGACAAAGGCGGCGCGCACGGCGCGTTCAAGGCCGTCCGCAGCCAGTTGGAAAAGCAGGGCAAGCTCGATGAACTTGGTTTCGCCGAAGAAGGCTTCATCGGCACAATGGACTCGCAGCCGGCCATGATCGCAAAACGCGAAGCGGTTGTGTTTGGATGTTTCGGCAGTTTTGACGATAAAGAAATGAAGTCGTTGATGTCCAACATCGACCGCCGCGTAAAACCCTACGTGCCGCCCAAAATCAAAGAGCCCGAGAAAAATCCGGCGGACGAAGAGGAAAAGAAAAATAAGCAGGGAAAATAAGCAGTGCTGAGTCCTGAGTACTGAGTGCTGAGTCATTCCGGCGCGAAGCGCGTCTTCTTCGGACTCAGCACTCAGGACTGAATCGGAGGCTCTATGCTGGTTGGAACTGATGAACGCTGTGCCCGCTGCGGCACGTTGTTGCGCGCCGGACGCACGGTATGCCCGAGTTGCGGACTGGATCAACATTCGGCCGAAGCCCAGTCGATGCACGCGCAAGTGCCGACAGTGCCGGTGGCGGACTCCAAGCCCGCGCCGGCGAAGAAAACCATCTGCCCCGCCTGCATGAGTTCCGTGCGCGACGACTTACTGCTTGACTATGATGGCAGCCGCATCTGCCCGGATTGCTACGAGCGGCTCAAGAAAAAACAGCGGAAGTGATTGTTCGTAGTCCCGCCTTTAGGCGGAAGACGCGTCGCATCGAATATTATTCGCGATCTTAATTCCGCGCTTCGGCGCGAACTCTTTTGTATATTTGAATATCTGCCGCGTCCCAACGCATTCCGCCTAAAGGCGGGACTACAAACAGGAGCTTCCCCATGTCCTCCCACAAATCCCACGCGCGCCTTTCGCGCCGCACCATGCTCAAAGGCTCCGTCGCCGCCGCCGCGGGCGCGGCCATGTTGAATCCGCGCGTACGCGCCGACGAAATCGATCCCAACTGGAAGATCGAAAAAGGCCGCATCAAACAATCCGTCGTCTCGTGGTGTTTCAATCCGATGAAAGTCGAGGACCTCGCCGATGCGTCGGCTAAGATGGGCTTGAAAAGCGTCGAACTCTGCGATCCAAAATTCTGGCCGGCTTTGAAAGCGCTGGGCTTGACCTGCGCCATCGCCGGCAGCCACGGTTTCGTCAAAGGTTTCAACCATCCCGAAAATCACGACGAATGTGTCGCAAAAGTGCTCAAATCGATCGACGCCAGCGCCGACTTCGGCTGCCCCAGCGTGATCTGTTTCTCCGGCATGAAGACGCTCAACACCGCCGGCCACGTTGTTGAAGACAAGCGCCTTTTTAAAGAGGGCATGACCGAGAAAATCGTGAGCGAGATCAGCGACGAAGACGGTATGAAAAACACCATCAACGGTTTGAAAAAAGTCGTGGGCGCCGCGGAGAAGAAGAAGGTCACGCTCTGCATCGAAGTCTTGAATTCGCGCGTCGCCGAAACCATGAAAGGCCATCCCGGATATCAAGCCGACAAACTCGAATGGGCCGTACAGGTCTGCGACAAAATAGGCTCGCCAAACATGAAAATCCTCTTCGATATTTACCATATTCAGATCATGGAGGGCGACGTGATCGTGCGCATCAAGAAGTACAAGGATTACATCGGCCACTATCACACGGCCGGCGTGCCGGGGCGCTGCGAACTGGACGACACGCAGGAAATTAATTATCCGCCGATCATCCGCGCGATCATCGACACGGGCTACACGGGATTTTTGGGACAGGAGTTCATTCCGCGGAACAAGGATGTGATTGCGTCGCTGAGGCAGGGGGTCAGGGTGTGCGATGTGTGAGGCGGCGCGATGTGATCTTTGAACAAGGGGGAATCTATGCGCGCTAAACCTGATACTCGGTACACCGGTCGACCATTGATCGCGCTTCTCGAAATGTTTGTCTTGGAGTACATCGGAGAGCTTGATCCGAAAAGAAGAGCGCTCGCTCAAAAATTGGTTCACTCAACTTGGGGAAAAGGAAATTGGCTCGAAGTAACTCGGAAACAATTGAAAATAAAGGAAGGAATTGGCGATTACTTGAAAAAAAAATGGCGCGAAAATTTGGTAATCGCCCGCGAGAAGAATCTAAGCCTGACTCCAAATGACTTTGCCGTCGCAATCGTAGACGCTAATTGGAGTCAACACATTGATCCTTCTGTTTAGAACAGCCATTGGCTTTTTTCAATTTCAAACGCTGCTTCACGGATTCGAGCGACTCGCGAGGCTCGTGCTCGCGCGAATTGGCAAGCCATGTGTCATAAAAATCTTCCCATAGCTGCCGGTTGCGGCGCAAATCAATTACCGCCGCTGTCTTCCTGCCACGCGAATCAACCATGAAAGAGATGCCGCTCATGCCAAAGATGTTAGTGCAAGGAACATTTATGCGCGAGTCATTTTTCTGTGTTTTGACTGCGCGAGCCGTTGTATTCCGTTCCATGAAAAGTCCCCTCCCGTTCGCTTTCGCCGCCCTGCTCCTTATCTCGCTGTGCACTCCGTCGATCCGCGCCGACGGCGACGACGAAGACCCCAAAAATCCCTCCGGCCATTCCACGCACGGCGACGCCTTCAATGAAGGCCCGCGCCAGGCCGCGTACCTCATGGACGGCATGCCCAATGTCCATTTTCAGGTGACGCATTCGGTCGAGGACGCGCAGAAATTCTTCGATCAGGGCGTCGGACAGTTGCACGGCTTCTGGTATTTCGAAGCGGAGCGCTCGTTTCGGCAAGCGCTGAAGATCGATCCGAAATGCGTGATGGCCTATTGGGGCATGGCGCGCGCGAACGTCAATAACATGGAACGCGGGCGCGGCTTCATCGGAAAAGCCGTCGAACGCAAAGGCGAAGTGACCAAGCGCGAGCAGATGTGGATCGAGAGCACGGCGGCGTATTACCGCTATGGCGTGCCGAAAGATCAGAAGGACGATTCGAAAGCGCGGCGCAAGGAATTCGTGCGCGCGTTCGAAAACATCATCGAACAATTTCCCGACGACATCGAGGCGAAAGCGTTTCTCGTCCTGCAGATTTGGGACAACCAGGGCGAGTGGCCGATCGTGAGCCGCATGTCTGTCGATGCGCTCGCGCGCGAAGTGCTCGCCGTCAACCCGATGCACCCGATTCATCATTACCGCGTGCATCTCTGGGACAGCAGCGAAGCGCGGATGTCGCTCGATTCCGCCGCGCTCTGCGGCCAGTCCGGCCCCGGCATCGCGCATCTCTGGCACATGCCCGGCGGCCACATGTATACGCCCGTGAAGCGCTACCGCGACGCGGTCTGGCAGCAGGAAGCGTCGAATCGTGTCGATCATTTTCACATGATTCACGACGGCGTGATGCCCGACCTGATTCACAATTACGCGCACAATTCAAACTGGCTCTCGCAGAATCTATGTTTTCTCGGCCGAGTGCGCCCCGCGCTTGAAATCGCTGAAGACCTCGACGAAATGCCGCGCCACCCGCGCTACAACACGTTGACGCTGGCCAAATCGCAGCCCGGTTACAACGCGGGCAACGCCAGCGCCAAACTCGCGCGCGAACGCCTGCTCGAAATTCCAGTGCGCTTCGAATTGTGGGACGACCTGCTGCGCCTCGATGCGACAGGCCACCTCGACGAAACTGGCGATGCCCTCACGGACACACGAGTACTGCGCACGCTCGCGCTCGCGCATTATTTCAAGAAAGATATCGCCGGCGGTGACGCGCCGGTGCGGCAGATCAGCGAACAATATCGCGTGCTCGCCGAGGAGCGCCACGCCGCCGCCGCGGAGGCCGAAGCCAAAGCCGCCGCCGACAAAAAAGCCGATGCGGCCAAAGCGCGCGACGATGCGCTGCATTCATCCAGCGACACGCTCGCGAAAATCAGCGACCGGCTCGACGAACTGAAAGTCGTGCGCCTTTTTGCCGAGGGAAATTTCAAAGATGTGCTCGCGAAATTCTCAAAGCTCGACGCGCTGCCGCGTGAATTGAAAATCCGATTGCGTTTCGAAGCCGGCGACAAAGACGAAGCGGAGAAGCAGGCGCGCCAGTTCGCCAAAGAGGGCATCAACCAAGTTCCGCCATTGGCGGTGCTCGCCGACATTCTCTGGCGCAATAACAAGCAGGATGAGGCGAAAGAGACATTCAAAAAAATGCGCGATCTCGACGGCTTAATGGACCTCGACGCGCCGATGTTCGCGCGCCTCAAACCGATCGCGCAGGCGCTGAACCTCCCCGCCGATTGGCGCGTCCTGCCGCCCGAGGCCAAAGACGTGGGCGTGCGCCCGCCGCTTGATAAGCTCGGCCCGTTCCTGTGGAAACCGTCGCCCGCGCCGTCGTTCGCGCTGCCCGGTCCCGGCGACCGCCCGATGAGTTTGAGCGAATTCCGCGGCCGGCCCGTCGTGCTGATGTTCTTCCTCGGCCACAGTTGCGTGCATTGCATCGAGCAGCTTAACGCCTTCGCGCCCGCGTACGAACGCTTCGCCCAATCCGGCATCGCCATGGCCGCGATCGGCACCGACCCGCCGGAGAACGTCGGCAAGACGCTGGCCAAAGCGAAACTCAGCGGCGGCTTTCCGTTCCCGATTTTGTCCGATCCGTCGAAGAACGTCTTCAAGCAATACCGCGCCTTCGACGATTTCGAAAACATGCCGCTGCACGGCACTTTCCTGCTCGACAAAGACGGCAAAATTGTCTGGCAGGACATCGGCTATGAACCGTTCACGAACGTCGAATTCCTGCTGAGCGAAGCGCGCCGTTTGTTGTCGATTAAACGCACGGCGCTGTGAATTTGGGGCGGGTGCCAAAGGTAGACATGTACCCATGTCTACCCGTGCGGATCGGGAACGCGCTCCGCATTTCAACGAATCCGTGCAGTTTATTTTCCGCGTTTCGCGTCATTTTTAGCGGCGTCGGGCGCAGCGCCCGTTACAATGCCGTGGAATGCGGGCGCCCCGCCTGCACGGAATGGGAACCATGCGACGCAAATCCGCTCCACTATCAAATGCGGCCTTGCTTGGCCTCGGAGCGCTGGCGCTCATGACCGCGAGCGTGCTGGGCGCGCTGCTGCACTTTTCGCGCTCGCAAAAGACGCCCGATGCCGGGCGGATCGCGGCTTCGCCTTCGGGCGGCCAGGCGAGCGACAATCCGGACTCCGTCCGCCTGAAGGCAGAACTACAATCGTCGAATTCGCTCTCTCGTTACGTCGATCACTCGCCTCCGAAGGACGTGGCGGCGGCGAATGCCCCGCTGGACGATGCGCCCGTGATTCGCGTTGCGGCCAGAAGCATCGACGAATCGGCCGAGCCGCTCACGTCGAACACCGCACCGGCAACGCCGATTGAATCCGCGCCCTCAACGCTTAATCCGGCCGAATCCACAACGGCGACGGCGCAGGCGAATTCGGTCGAAGAGGCCCCCCCGCACTCTGCCGCGCCGCTGGCTAATGCAAATTCAAAAGACAGCAACGAACTGATTCCGGAGCTCACCGGTCCCAGCTACACGGCGAAGAAAGCGATGTCCGCCGGTGCCGCGCCAAGTCCAAACAAGCCGAACGGTCGCGCGCCCGATCCGAAGAAGACTCCAACTCCGCTTGTTCCGCCTAAAGCGCCAGCAAAAGCCGACGCCACGAAAATGCCGCCCTCGCCGCCGGCGCTCCCGCCAGTTGATAAGTCAAAAATGGATTTCAGCCACGCACCTGTCTACATACTTAACGATGGCCGCCGCATCCGCGCCGTCGCCGTGCGCGACAATGGCGCGACGCTGTCGATCAAGAACGAAGCGGGCACGGAGATCACCTTCAAGAAAACGGACGTGAAGGAAATTCAGCGGAACTAAGGCCCGTTATTTTCACGCCAAGCGCTATACACTGCATTTTTTCTTCAAACCCATTCGGGAAGATTCGTGCAATTCGTTGTTCAACCGTCTGGTTGCAGCAGTGTCGCTCTAAGCACGCAGTTTCTCACAGTTCTTCGGCGAGCCCCTCGTCGATGCTGCGCTCGCGAAATACGCGCGGCATCCTTACAATTCGGACATGGCGATCGAAGCAGTGATTTTCGACATCGGCGGCGTGTTCATCGAACTCGACTTTTCGCGCGCGGTGCGGCGAGCGGCGGCGGCGTTGAATCGCTCGCCGGAAGACGTCATGGAGCGGCTGTTTGGCGCAGGCGGCGCGCTGAATGCCGACCGCATGGCGTGGATGAACGAGTACGAATGCGGGCGCATCGGCGACGCGGAGTTTCACGCTAAAGTCGAGCGTCGTTTGGGCGCGGCGGTTCCGTTCGAGGTGTTCACGGCTGCGTGGTGCGATGTGTTTTTGCAGCCGATCCACGACACGATGGATTTGGCCGGCGCGCTGCACGCGCGTGGGTTGAAAGTGGGCGTCCTTTCAAATAATAACGCGCTGCACTGGCGCGTCCTGCGGCCGATGCTGCCCGTCGTTGAAAAACTTAAATACGTTTTTTTGAGCCACGAGATTGGATTGAGAAAGCCCAAAGTGGGAGCGTTTCAGTATGCGCTGGAGAAGATGGGGGGGCGGGCGGAGCGGACGGTGTTCGTGGACGATCTGGAGGAAAATATTCTGGCGGCGAAACGGATGGGGATGAAGACGGTGCACGCGGCCAACCCTCGCGCGGTGCGCGAGGGGTTGGCGGCGTTGGGGTTAATCAACTTTTCAAACCGTGGGCCTCAGGGCGGCAAGAGTGCTGCCCGTCCGGGCGGCCGAGGCTAAAACTTACCAGCGCCGGCCGTGGCCGAAATCGAGGCCGAGGAAGCCGCTGGTGATGACGGGCGCGGGCGGCGGGCAACTGGGCACCCAGACTTTGACGTAGCGGTCTTCGTAGCGTGCGGGGATGACCACGTCGGCCGTATAGCCGGCGCGGACCATGAACGTGGTGGGATTACCGCGAATGTAGCGCGTTTCGTAGACGGGATCGACCACGCGGCGTTCGATGTGTTCCGGTTCAATCAGCACGCGCTCGATGCGCGTTTCGTAATGGCCGCACGGAACCGGTGCGGGCCTGGCGACGCCGATGCCGATGCCGACGTCCCAACTGGAGGCGTGCGCCTTCGGCGCGACAACAAGGGCCAAGCCCAGGGCCAAGGCGCTCAACGATGCGATGCGAGCAGTGCGAACTGTATTCATGGTCGATTCCCCTCTCATTCCGTCGTCCGCAAGATGCGGCGAATCCGTGTGGACATCCAAACAGCGACGCTTGCGTCTGGAGTGTTAGTACATAGATGACGGCGAAGAGTCAATACCATTCAGAAATTAATCGCAAAAAAATGGAAAAATATAGGTGGCGTGTCCGATAATATACATCGATAGGTAGATAATATATTTGAGTGCTGTCCGATAACAGTTAGTTATTGGATTCGGGCCGGCGGGACGTCGGCGGGACAAGTTCACAACCCCATCTCGCTCGACACAAACGACGTATCGTACGCGCCGGCCACGAATTTGACATGGCCAAGGATTTCGCGCAGGAACGGCGACGTCGTCGCGACGCCTTCGAGGATAAGTTGCTCAAGCGCGCTGCGCATGCGGCTGATCGCCTCGAGGCGGTCGGCGCCGTGGACAATCAATTTGCCCAGCATCGAATCGTAATTGGGCGGCACGACGTAGCCCGAATAAATGTGGGTGTCCATGCGGATGTTTTTGCCTTGCGGCGGCGAGAACAGGCCGATCTTGCCCGGCGACGGCGCGAATTTCCGCGCGGGGTCCTCGGCATTAATGCGGCATTCCAGCGCGTGGCCGGTGAAAGTGATGTCCCTCTGGCGCCAACGCAGTTTTTCACCGCTGGCCACGCGCAGTTGTTCTTCAACCAGATCGAGGCCGGTGACCATTTCGGTGACGGGATGCTCAACTTGCAGGCGCGTGTTGACTTCCATGAAATAAAACTTGCGCGCTTTGTTGTCGTAAATGAATTCGACGGTGCCGGCGTTGGCGTATTTGGCGGCTTTCATCAATTTCACGGCGGCGATTTGGATGTCGTAGCGCAACCGCTTGTCGAAGCCGGGCGCGTTCGATGGCGATTCTTCGATAAGCTTTTGGTTGCGGCGCTGAATCGTGCAATCGCGCTCGCCGAGATGCAGCACGGTGCCGTGTTCGTCGGCGAGTATCTGGACTTCGATGTGGCGCGCGCTTTCGACGAATTTTTCGAGGTAGAGCGTGCCGTTGCCGAAGGCGGATTCGGCTTCGTTTTTGGCCTGGATGAAATTGGTGCGCAGCGCCACGTCGCTGTGGCTGACGCGCATCCCGCGGCCGCCGCCGCCGGCGCTGGCTTTGAGCAGTACCGGGTAGCCGATTTTGTTGGCGATTTGCAACGCGTGATCGACGTCTTTGAGTTCGCCATCGGAGCCGGGCACCGTCGGCACGCCGGCGGCTTTGGCGATCTGTTTGGCGCTGATTTTGTCGCCGAGTTTTTCGATGGCCTGCGTAGGCGGGCCGATGAAGGCGATTTTGCAGGCACGGCAGACTTCGGCGAAGTGCGCGTTCTCGCTCAAGAATCCGTATCCGGGATGAATCGCTTCGACATCCCCGATTTCGGCGGCGGCGATGATGTTGTTGATCTTGAGGTAGCTTTCTTTCGCCGGCGGCGGGCCGATACAAATGGCCTTGTCGGCATGGCGCAGGTAAATGGCGTCCTTGTCGGCCTGTGAGTAGACGACGACGGTTTCGATATTGAGGCGCTTGCAGGTGCGGATGATGCGCAGCGCAATTTCACCCCGGTTGGCGATCAGAATGCGTGTGAACATTTTAATTAATTCAAAATTCAAAATTCAAAGTTCAAAATTGAACCAAAACAAGACGCGGATTTGGCGCGAATCATTTTGAATTTTGAATCTTGAATTGAAGTTATCCGGCCTCCACGAGGAAGAGCGGCTGGCCGAATTCGACGGGCGACGCATTATCGAGGAGAATTTTGCGGATTTTGCCGCCGATTCCGGCTTTGACTTCGTTCATCACTTTCATCGCCTCGACAATGCAGACGACATCGTCGGGGTTGACGCTGTCGCCGACTTCCTTAAAGGGCGGCTGATCGGGCGCGGGGGAGCGGTAAAAAGTGCCGACGATGGGCGACGTGATTTCTTTGAGTTTCGGCCCAGCATGCGCTTCGGCCGCGGCCGGCGCGGCGGCGGCGGCCGGCGCGGGCGCCAGCGCAGGCGGCGCCATCATAATGGACTGCGGCACCTGCGGCCGTTCGCCGCGGCGCGCGGAGAACTCCAGTTCCTTCTCGTTGACGCGCAGTTCGCTCAAGTCGAACTGCTTCATCAGGCCGAGCAATTTTTCGATTGTTTCTAAGTCCATTTTTGCTTTCTTGCTCGAATCCGTCCGGCAACCAAAGTTCGCCCCTTCAGGGCTATTGGGTTTCGCATTACGCGACACCCAGGGCTGCGCCCTGGGCTTTAAAAGTATGCCCCTTTGGGGCTGAAACTGCGGTGACGCGCTTCGCGCGTCGGTGCAGGCGAGACGCCTGCGTTACAATCAACGTGCAGGCGAGACGCCTGCACCACGGGTCACTCGTTACTGCCGTCCCAGCGCAGCCCCTTCTTCAATCCGCTCAGCACGCGCGCGCCGCTCTTTGTCACCAGCACCAAATCTTCGACGCGGATGCCACAGCGGCCCGGCATGTAAATCCCCGGTTCGATGGCCAGGACCATGCCGTCTTTGAGCGCGCCTTTCACATGTGATGACAAACTCGGCGGTTCATGTATGCTCAGCCCAATCCCGTGGCCCGTCGAGTGGCAAAAATACTCCTTGTAACCGGCCCGATCCACAACCTCGTGCGCAATCTTGTCCAGCGCAGCCAATTCAACACCAGGCCGCATGGCATCCACCACAGCCTGCTGCGCGTCCAACACAACGCGGTGAATCTGGCGCAATTGAGAGGGAATTTTACCCACAAAAAACGTGCGCGTCAAGTCGGAGTGGTACCCGCCCAACCGCGCGCCCCAATCGAAAAGCACCAGCGCGTCGCCGTTGAGCGCGCGGTGCGTCGGGCGGCCGTGCGGGCGGCTGGAGTTGATGCCAATTTGAAAGAGCGTATCGAAGGCCTGATCGTCGGCGCCGGCCATCACCAGCATGTAACGCAAGCGTGCGGCGGCATCGCGTTCGGTGAGGGAGGAGGGAAGAGGGAAGAGGGAGGAGGGAGGAGAATAAAGTCCTCTAACCTCCTCCCTCCTCCTTCCTCCCTCCTCCCGCGTTTCAAGACCCGCGCAGAACTCGAGGAAGCAGGCTTCCTGAATACGCAGCGCCGCTTCGATGCGCTGCACTTCCCACGCGCTTTTGCACAGGCGCAGTTCGCCGACCATGCCGTGCTCCTGGCGCAGCTTGATCCCGCGCGCCGCTTTGCGCAGCGGCTTGAGATCGGTCAGGCGCATCGCGCCCGGCTCGATCGCCAGCGTCTCGACGCGTTCTTTCAACGCGATTTCGCCGGCTTTTTCCATGATGCCTTGCGGATCAATGACGATCTGCCAGCCGCGCGCGCTCTCCTGCGCTTCGGGCACGAAACGGAAATCAGTGAGGATGAATTTCTCGTGCGGCGTGACCAGCAGCGCGCTGTCCTCGCCGGTGAAACCGGAGAGGTAGCGCACATTCCGCTCTTCGACGATCAGCGCGGCGGAAAGCTTGCGGTCGCGCAGCACTTCGCGAAATCTTCGAAGGCGCTGATTCAATTCGGACGGCGGCGGCTGGGATGCCTGCATGAAGGTGGCTTTCTGATTGTCGCCTTTCGCTGCGCAAACGAACGTCATTTTTCGCGCGCCGAAAATAACCTTTCGCGCGCCGAAAGGCCACTCTCTTTCACGGAGCGAAAGGAGACTTGGCGGCGACATTTGCAAATCGCGATTCGCCGCCGATAATTCCCGCGGAGCACCGCCATGCCGGAAACCGACGACGAACGGACGCAGTTGGTGCCGCCGGGAATGGCCGCCGGCCCCGGCGAGACTCAGCGCCTCATGCGCATGGGCGGCGAAACCGTAAAGCAGTGCGCCGCGCTGACCGGCTGGGACATCTTCGAGCACATGTTGCTCTATTGCTTGAAATTGCTCGACCAAGCCGACGGAAAAATCTGCGCGTTTTACATCGACGACTTCGACGACTGCGACGAGTACACACTCGGTGTGATCCAAAAACTGATTGGTCGCGCGGGATATACGACCAGCGATTTTCGGAGCGGGGCGGAGAAGACGTACAGGGGGTTTTGGGCGTGGCGGACGAAGACGTGATAACCCGCAGTTTCAATACTTACAAACCGTTTACACAACCACGCAATTTCAGGCAGTATACTTCGCGAAACAACGAGGAGATTCCGCCATGCGAATTGCGCTTTTGCTTAATATGTGTTTGATCGTGTCCGCGTTTACGGTTGATGCCGCAGAGAGCGAGACAAAACCGAAAGTTATCGCGGTGACCGACGAGGAGACGCAGAAGCATTTTAAGAATCTGCTTAGGAAGCAAATGGCCGTTGGGGAATTGAGCAAAAACGCAGAAACATTGGAGCAGACGCTCAAATTGATTGGCGGTGAAGCCGCGATGGTTCCTCAATTCAAATTCGCCGCCGAAAGCGATGGCTGGCTCTTCTACACAAACGGCGAGCTCGCGCCTGAAAACGGAACTACGAAAGAAATCTTCCAGCGCGGCTACGCCATAAAAAAAGGAACAAACAAACTTCTCCTCTTCGGCTACTGCTGGTAAAAACAGGCCCTGAAATTCTAAAACTCCGGTCTCGTCTCGGGCTTCGGCTCGACTACCTTTAAATAGGACTTCCATTTCATCCAGCGTTCCGTAAACGCGTGTTGATCAGTTTCGCTGGGCCCGGGACCGCCGAAGGAAGTTCCATGGCCGCCAGCGCCGAACCCCATGACGCCCTTGCCACCAACAATTTGCCACGTACCCTCCTGATCCTCATAGCTTCCTAGAAGCTGTTTCCCGCTTTGTTCGTAGCGCGGGTCGTTGCAGGAAGTAAGGCTGAAGAGAAGCGAAAAAATCCATGCGCGGCGCGACGTCGAAAGACCTTTCGATTCCAATTCGTCGAGCAGCGGCGGCACCGCTGATAACCCCATCTGCAAGAGTTTTCCATGCGGCGAATCCGGCGAAACAAAGCCATGAAAGTTTTCTGCATAAGTTCCCGCGACAATTTTCAATGGCGCATCTTCGGGAATGGCGCGCAACAAATCGCTGGCGCGTTTCAGATCCGTGGCGCTTACCGCAAGGGTCCGCGGCTTGACCCTGAGCTTGAAGGGCGTTGATGAAAAAACGATCAGCCCGGTCAAGTCGTCGTTGTTGTCAATAGTTGAGCTGTCATGATATTGAACGGTGACCTCGTAATCTCCGGGTTCCAAAGGACTCATGAAGCTGTTCATGTCCAATGTGGTCTTCCACGACTCGTTCGGCTGCATCGTTCCGACATTGTAAATTCCGCCGCCGGTTCCCCAGCGCTTTTTCACCGGAACGAACGAACCGTCCGACCGTTTGATCTGGAAACGCCAGCGCGCCAGCCGGCCGCTGCGATAATTCCCGCCATCCGTATAAGTGAAAGCAGCCTTTTCGAGATCTCGATTGACGAGCGTCGCTTCGACCGGTGGAAGAGCGGGAAATTCCGACTCCGGTCCGCCGGGCGGCAGTGTCAGTTCAATCTGCATTGGATCGGGCTTTTTCTGAATTCGCCGCAACGCAGCCAACAGCAGCACAGAGGTCACCGCGCTGTCGGTGTTTTGCAACGCCAAGTCAGCCAGCACAGCAAGCCGCTTTTCCCAATCGGCGCCTCCGCGCCGGATGATGTCGGTCAGCGCGATATCTGAATGCTCATGCGAATCGTCAACGCGGGCCTCTTTGAATCTCAACGCAAGCGCTGTCGTCTGGCGATCAATCCAACTCGCCGCTTTGAAGAATTCTTCGAGATTCGCGTCGCTACTTTTGCTGACGATCTCGAGCGCTACTCGGCGGCTGTCTTCTTTATCAAGCGCTGCTGCACGGCACGAAATGACAACAATCGCAACGAAAGTCATGTATCGCGACAATGTCATAATAGCCCCCTTGTCATGCATTCGAATGACGTACCTGGACGCTCGTATGGTGCAAGAAAACGAAAGCGGCGTATAAAAAAAGCGCCGCGACCCTTTCGAATCGCGGCGCCGCCGTTTTTGACCCCTGACTGCTGACTCCTGACCCCTGACTCCTAGCTCGGTTCCACTTCCGGGGGCTTGGGTTCGCTCTTCGGAATGGCGATTCCGCCTTCGGCTTCGATCTGCGCCAGGCCCGTCCCCGGATTCGTGCGCAGGCTCAGGCCGATCTTGCGTTCGTTCGGATCGACGTTCAGCACGCGCAGTTCCAGCTTCTGGCCGGGCTTCACCACGTCTTCGGGCTTCTCGACTTTGTCGTCGCTCATTTCGGAGATGTGGAGCAGGCCTTCGAGGTCCTTGTCGATTTCCACGAACGCGCCGAAGCTGGTCAGCTTCGTCACTTCGCCGCTGACTTTGTCGCCCGCCTTGAAGCGGCTAGGGATGTCCGTCGCCCAAGGATCGTCGGCCAACTGCTTCAAGCCCAGCGCGACACGCTTGCGTTCCTTGTCCACGCTCAACACGACCGCTTCGACTTCGTCACCCTTCTTCAAGAGCGCGCTCGGGTGCGTCACTTTCTTCGTCCAACTCATGTCGCTGACGTGCAGCAAACCGTCGATGCCTTCTTCAAGCTCGACGAACGCGCCGTACGTGGTCATGTTGCGGACTTTGCCCTTGATCTTCGTCCCCGGCGGATAGCGCTCTTCGACGTTCGTCCACGGGTTCGCCTCGGCCTGCTTCATGCCGAGGCTGATCTCCTGCTTGTCCGGATTAATGTCGAGCACTACGACCTCGACTTGCTGCCCAAGCTGCACGATGTCGTTGGGATGCTGAATGCTCCTTGTCCACGACATTTCGGAAATGTGGACGAGCCCTTCGACGCCCGGCTCGAGCTTGACGAACGCGCCGTAGGGCATGATGTTGACGATCTCGCCCTTGACCTTGCTTCCGATCGGGTACTTTGTCGGCGCGGCGGCCCATGGGTTGGCGCTCAACTGCTTCAAGCCGAGGCTGATGCGCTCGCGCACCGGATCGAAATCCAAGACCTTGACTTCGACCGTCTGATCGACCTTGAGCAACTCGCTCGGATGCTGGATGCGACCCCACGACATGTCCGTAATATGCAGCAAGCCGTCGATGCCGCCGAGATCGATGAACGCGCCGAACTCGGTGATGTTTTTGACGATGCCGCGACGCACTTCGCCGCGCTGAATGCTGCCCAGCAAATCCTTCTTCATCTTGTCGCGCTCTTCTTCGAGCATCTTGCGCCGCGACAAAACGATGTTGCGCCGTTCTTCGTCGATCTTGATGATCTTGCATTCCAAATCGCGCCCGATCCAATCGCCCGGATCGCCCACGCGCCGCACGTCGATCTGGCTGGCCGGCAGGAACACATGCACGCCGATGTCGATGAGCAACCCGCCTTTGATCTTGCGTACCGCTTTGCCCTTGACCACGTCCCCGACCTTGTAGGCCTGCATGACGCGTTCCCAGCCGCGGATGCGGTCGGCTTTCTTCTTGGAGAGGACGACCAGCCCCGACGCGTCTTCGATCTGGTCGAGGTACACCTCCAATTCCACGCCCGGCTCGATTTCGTCGAGCCCGTTTTCAAATTCCGATTTCGGAATGAACCCTTCCGATTTGTAGCCAATATCGACGACGATGTCGTCGCCGGCGATGCGCACCACGCGCCCTTTCAGGATCGCGCCCTGCGCAAAATTCGCGGCCGAGTCGATTACCGCACTGTTGGCCCCTTCACTGGCCGAAAAATCCCCCATCGCCGCTTCGATCTCCGCATCCAGCTCTTTCTGGCTGATGCCGATATCGAGCGTGCTAAACCGCTTCACCATTTATTGCAACCTTCCTTCGTAACGATGCCGGCCCACGCGCCGAAGTAACTCAGCACTCAGGACTCAGCACTCAGGACTATGTATGACGTAGCCCAAGACCGTTTAAAAAATGACAAATACCTCACCCGCGCAAGCACGCCGCCAGCGCTAAGAGGAGAAGGCATCACAATGGGGTAAATTTTAATCCCTTTCCGGCCTCCCCGCAAGCAATATATCCGCTCGATTTTCGAGCCCTGCCGAGTGCTTGGCCCTGCTCACGACGATTCGGCGCAAAATCATTTCTCGCCGAAATCTCCCTCTGCTGCACTTCGCGAATGACAACTCTTTTTTAAGCGGCCTTTCACTTGCTTTTCCAACACGAACGAGTTTTCACACGAGGAATTCTTTCGGCAGTTGCGCAGTGCGATTTACGTCTGGGTTTTGTGCGCTTGAGGATTTCCTTCAAGCGCTTTTCTGCTCAGAAACCAAAGTGAATAAGGAGTGGACGACCATGGCCAATACATCCGTTTATGCTTTGTTTCCGACAATCAGCGGGCTTGAAAGCGCAGTCACGTCGCTGCGCTCGGCCGGCTTCCGCAACACCGACATCTCCGTGCTGTGTCAATTCAACGAAGGCTCGAAAGACTTGGGCGTGAAAAACGCGACGAAAGTGCCGGAAGGCGCGACGACGGGCGGTGTCACCGGCGCCGTGATCGGCGGCGCGCTTGGCTGGCTCGCGGGAATCGGAGCGCTCGCCATCCCCGGCGCCGGACCCTTCATCGCCGCCGGACCGATCATGGGCCTGCTCGCCGGTATGGGCGGCGGCGGAGCTGCGGGTGGAGTCGTCGGCGGGCTGATCGGCCTGGGAATGCCTGAATACGAAGCCAAACGCTTCGCCGGCCGCGTCACGAAAAACGGCGCGCTGCTGTCGGTGCATTGCGATGACTCCAAATGGGTCGAACGTGCCAAGGACCTGCTCAAGAAAAGCGGCGCTGAAGAAATTTACAGCGGCAGCGAAGCATCCGCGGATTTCGACGAATCGAAAAAACCTCGTGCGCGCGCGGCAATGGCCGCCGGCAAATAAATGAGCCATCGTTCGGCGCGGTAATGGTGGGGCAAACATTCCTGTCTGCCAAGCCGGGCAGACAAGAATGTCAGCCCCACTCGCGCCGGAGCACATCCCCTCAGCAAGGCATTGGCGATGCCCCAGCTCTTTCATCCGAGCATCAATTCGTTCGCCAAGGCGAGCGCGGTGGGAATCGTTGTCGGCATCGCCATGCTCATTCTCGCGGCCACCAGCGTCGATCGCTCTCCTTATGTGACACGCATCGGGGAACCGCTTCCGCAGCCAGTTCCGTTCAGCCATCAGCATCACGCCGGAGCGCTGAAGATCGATTGCCGTTATTGCCACACGAGTGTGGAAACCTCATCATTCGCCGGCCTACCGTCGCTCGAAACGTGCATGAGCTGCCACTCACAAATCTGGCGCGACAGCCCCATGCTCTCCGTTGTGCGCGAAAGTTACAGCACTGGCCGCGCGCTGAGTTGGAATCGCGTCCATCACCTCCCCGACTACGCGTATTTCCGCCATGACATTCATCTGGCCAAAGGCGTCGCGTGCGAGAATTGCCACGGCCGAGTCGATGAGATGCCGCTGATGTGGAAAGCCAACACCCTGCACATGGATTGGTGTCTCGATTGTCATCGCAATTCGGAACGCTATTTGCGCCCCAAGGATCGTGTCTTCGAAATGGGCTACGTGCCGAACGAACCGCAGCAGACTCTTGGCGTGAAGCTTCTCAAAGAGAATCAAGTCGAACCGCAGCGCATTACCGATTGCGTAACTTGCCATAGGTGAAGCATGAGCATGAACCGAACCGATTCCGCGCAAGAAAGCGCAGCGCAAAATCGCGTTTGGCGAACACTCGACGAATTAAATGGATCATGTAGAACGGAGCTCCCGCTCAGTTCCGATTCGCAAAACGAATTCCCCGCTTGCGCGTCTACATGGAGCGACGACTTATCGCGCCGCTCTTTTTTGAAATTAATGAGCGCGTCGCTCGGACTCGCCGGCATTTACGGCTGCAACACCCAGCCCGCGCCGAAGATCGTTCCCTACGCGCAGCCGCCCGAAGACGTCGTCCCCGGCAAACCGATGCAATTTGCCACCGCGCTGACTTTGGGCGGGATTGCCACAGGCGTTCTGGCGACGAGCAATCTCGGGCGCCCAACGAAAATTGAAGGCAATCCGGATCACCCAGCCTCATTAGGCGCGTGCGACGCCATCTCGCAAGCCGCGATTCTGTCGCTTTACGATCCCGATCGATCCCAAAATGTGTTGCGCGCCGGCACGATCAGCACGTGGGGTGATTTTCTCGCTGATTTATCGGCCTCGCTCGAAGAGCAGCGCCGAAAAAATGGCGGCGGATTGCGTTTGCTGACCGAAACAATCACTTCGCCCACGCTCTCCGCTCAAATTGCCGAAGTGCTGGCGCAATTCAAAGACGCGCGCTGGCATTCGTACGAACCCATCAATCGCGACAGTGCCCGCGAGGGGGCCGTGCAAGCGTTCGGAGAAGACGCCAATATTTTCTATCGGCTCGATCATGCGCAAACCATCGTGTCGCTCGGCGCGGATTTTTTGGGATGCGGTTCGGGCCATCTGCGATACGCACACGATTTTGCCGCGGGGCGCAAAGTCCGTGCGGCGCAAACAAAAATGAATCGCCTCTATGCTCTCGAAACGACCCCAACCATTACTGGCGCCGCCGCCGATCACCGCATGCCCGTGCTTCAGCACGAATTGGAACGCTTCGCGATCGACCTCGCGAAAGCTCTGAGTGTCACGCTCAGCAACGAAGCCGCAGATTCGCCTGACCCGCGTCGCGCGCACTGGATCGAAGCGCTTGTCCGCGAGTTGAACGCCAACACTGGCGCGAGCGCCGTCATCCCCGGTTTCGCACAGCCGCCGTTCATTCACGCGCTGTGCCACGCGATCAACGACAAATTGAAAAACATCGGCTCGACCGTGATCCTCTCCGCGCCGCTCGAAGCGCAGCCAGCGAATCAGATCGAATCGCTGCGCGATTTGACGAAAGACATGCGCGCCGGCAAAGTCGGTGCGTTGATCATGCTCGGCGGAAATCCAATCTACAATGCGCCCGCCGATTTGGATTTCAAACGGGCGCTGGAACGCGTCGAATGGCGCGCGCATTTGAGCCTTTACAACGACGAAACCTCACGCCTCTGCCACTGGCACATTCCACAGACGCACGAATTGGAATCGTGGAGCGATGCGCGCGCCTATGACGGCACCGTCAGCATCATGCAGCCGCTGATCCTGCCGCTTTACGGGGGGAAATCGCCGCACGAATTGTTGAATGTGATGTCAGGCGCGTCGCAGCGCGAAAACTACGACATTTTGCGCGACGCTTGGCGCGGTCGAAACATGGGGCCGGATTTTGAATCCGCCTGGCGCCGCGCTGTTCACGACGGAGTCGTCAAAGACTCAGCGCTCTCCGAAAAAAAATTAAGCATCAAAACGCTCTCCATTCCAAAATCAAATGCGTCCGCTGAATCGCTCCTCATCGTCTTCGCGCCCGACTCGGCACTTTGGGACGGGCGCTTCGCTAACAATGGCTGGCTGCAAGAATTGCCCCGGCCGCTCACGCGCCTGACGTGGGACAACGCCGCGCTGATTTCGCCGCGCACCGCCAAAAACCTTCAACTCTCCAACGAGCAGCTCGTTGAAATCGCGCTTGGCGAGCGCACCCTTCGCGCGCCGATTTGGATTACGCCCGGCCACACTGATGGCGCCGTGACCTTGACTCTCGGCCAAGGGCGCACGCACGCTGGCAGTGCCGGAACGGGCATCGGCTACAACGCGTACGCGCTGCGCACAAGCGACGCGCTGTGGCACGCCACAAATGTGACTCTAAAACCAACGCAAGAAATTCAGCCGCTGTCAGCTACGCAAACGCATCACTCGCTCGAAGGACGCGACCTCGTTCACGACTGCTCGCTCGACGATTTCAAAAAACTCGCCGTACACGCAGCGCATCATGAAGATCATCCCGCGACGCTTTATCCCGGCTTCAAAGACACCGGCCACGCCTGGGGGATGCTCGTCGATCTCGGCGCGTGCATCGGCTGCGCCGCGTGCGTGCTCGGCTGCCAGTCGGAGAACAACATTCCGATCGTCGGAAAAGACGAAGTCCGCAACGGCCGCGAAATGCATTGGCTGCGCATCGACCGCTACTACAAAGGAGACGCCGACAACCCGCAGACGCTCTTCGAACCGCTGGCCTGCGTGCACTGCGAAACCGCGCCGTGCGAAGTCGTCTGCCCCGTCGCCGCCACGTCGCACAGTTCCGAAGGCCTCAACCAGATGGTCTACAACCGCTGCATCGGCACGCGCTATTGCTCGAACAATTGCCCGTACAAAGTTCGCCGCTTCAATTTTCTGCAATACTCGCCCATCGATTCCGCGCCGCTGATGCTGATGCAAAACCCCGACGTGACCGTGCGCGAACGCGGCGTGATGGAGAAGTGCAGCTACTGTATCCAACGCATCAACGCCGCGCGCGTCGAAGCCGAAAAACAAAATCGTCCATTGCGCGATGGCGAAATCGTCACCGCGTGCCAGGGCGCGTGTCCGACGGAAGCGATTGTCTTCGGCGACATCAAAGACCCTGAAAGCCGTGTCTCAAAATTGAAGCGCGAGCCGCACAATTTCGGGCTGCTCTCCGAACTTGGCACAAAACCGCGCACGACGTATTTGGGACATGTGTCCAATCCGAATTCCGATCTGGCCGAACCGAAGGAGGCGCGCGCCGTGTGACGCGCGGAAACAATGGCGCTCGAGGAAAACCTCATCGGCCAGCCGCACACGTTTGGCTCGGTGACCGACAAGATCAGCTCGATCGTGCAGACGCGGCGCATGCCTGCGTTCTGGCTGATCGGCTTCGGCCTTGCGTTTTCACTGGCGATGCTGCTGCTGGTCTCAGTCGTCTGGCTCTTCGTGCGCGGAATTGGAATTTGGGGCAACAACATCCCCGTCGGCTGGGCCTTCGACATCACCAATTTTGTCTGGTGGATCGGCATCGGCCACGCCGGCACGTTAATTTCCGCAATCCTCCTCTTGTTGCGCCAGGAATGGCGCACCTCCATCAATCGTTTCGCTGAAGCCATGACGCTCTTCGCCGTCGCCTGCGCCGGGCTTTATCCGCTGCTGCACTTGGGCCGGCCGCAATATTTCTACTGGCTGGTTCCCTATCCAAACACGATGGGCCTATGGCCGCAATTCCGCAGCCCGCTGATGTGGGATTTCTTCGCGGTCTCAACTTACGCAACAGTTTCGCTGCTGTTCTGGTTCATCGGTCTGATCCCCGATCTGGCCACGCTGCGCGATCGCGCAAAACACACTTTCGCGCGCGTGGCCTATGGCATTCTGGCGATGGGCTGGCGCGGTTCGGCGCGCCATTGGAAACGCTACCAAATCGCGTACCTGCTGCTCGCGGGCCTCGCCACGCCGTTGGTCGTCTCGGTGCACACGATCGTGAGTTTCGATTTTTCGGTGGCCATTCTGCCAGGCTGGCACTCTACGATCTTTCCCCCGTACTTTGTCGCCGGCGCGATTTTCTCCGGATTTGCGATGGTGCTGACGCTGGCCATTCCGCTGCGCTATTTTTACGGCCTCGAAGATTTCGTCACCGAACGCCACCTCGACTACATGGCCCAAGTGATGCTCGCCACCGGCTTGATCGTGGCCTACGGCTATCTCATGGAAGCCTTTTCCGCGTGGTACAGCGGCAATCAATTCGAGCGCGCTACCGCGTTGAATCGCGCCTTCGGGCCCTATGCGCCGGTCTATTGGATCATGCTCGCCTGCAACGTTTTGGTGCCGCAATTGCTTTGGTCGAAGAAGGTGCGGCGCAGCGCAGCGATGCTTTTCGTTCTCTCGATCTTGATCAACATCGGCATGTGGATGGAGCGCTTCATGCTGATCGTGACTAGTCTGCATCGCGATTTTTTGCCCTCGTCGTGGGGCATGTACCGCCCGACATTCTGGGATCTTTCGACGTACTTCGGCAGCATCGGACTTTTCTTCGCGCTCTTTTTTCTATTCATCCGCCTGCTGCCGATGATCTCGATTTACGAAATGCGCGAACTTGTTTCGGAACAGGCCGCGGAACACCAACACGGGGAGGCCGTCGCATGAACAGCATCGCCGCAACAGCGCTTTACGGAATCATGGCCGAATTCGATTCGCCACAAAAATTGCTCGCGGCCACCCATCGCGCGCACGAAGAGGGCTACCGCCGAATGGACGCGTACAGCCCCTTTCCGGTGGAAGGCCTCTCCGAAGCGCTCGGCTTTCGAACCACCGGCGTCCCCGCGCTTGTGCTGGGCGGAGGAATTTTCGGCGCAATCGCCGGATACCTGCTGCAATATTTCTGCGCGGTGGTTTTCTACCCGCTGAACATTGGCGGCCGCCCGCTCAACAGTTGGCCGGCCTTCATTCCCGCGACGTTCGAATCGGCCGTCTTGTGCGCCGCGCTCTGCGCCGTGATCGGCATGATTTTTTTAAACGGCCTGCCGCAGCCCTATCATCCCGCGTTCAATGTCCCGCGCTTCGCACTGGCCTCGCGCGACCGCTTCTTTCTGCTCATCGACGCGCGCGACAGCAATTTTGACGTGAGCAAGACCACGCAGTTTCTCACCACGCTCAACGCCAGTGCCGTATCGGAGGTTCACCCGTGATCCGTCAAAGCCGGCAGCTCATTCTAGGCGTTGCACTGGCCGCGCTCTCGGGCTGCGAAGATAACATGCGCGACCAGGCGCGCATCAAGCCGCTGGAACCGAGCCAGTTCTTCGCCGACGGCCGCTCGGCCCGCCCGCTTCCGCCCGGCACCATCGCGCGCGGCCAGTTGCGCGAAAACGATGACTTTTTCACCGGCAAACGCGGCGGAAAATTCGTTGAGCAGATTCCGGTCACGCTGAGTCGCGAGCTTCTTCAACGCGGCCGGCAGCGCTTTGAAATCGTCTGCGCGAACTGTCACGGCTTGGATGGATTTGGAAATGGGATCATCGTGGAACACGGCTTCAGCCCGCCGCCCTCGTATCACATCGACCGCCTGCGCGCCATGCCCGACGGATACTTTTTCGACGTTATTACGCATGGCAAAGGCGCGATGTATCCGCAGGCGGAGCGCGTCGCCATTGAGGACCGCTGGGCGATTGCCGCCTACATTCGCGCGCTGCAACTGTCTCAAAACGCAAAATCAACCGACGTGCCCGATAACGAGCGCAGCCACCTTGAGGAGCACGCGCCATGACCATGCCGCTCGATCTCCTCAACCGCCTCCGCCGCCGCGCGCTGATCGTTGGCGCCATCGCCGCCGTCGTATGCGGCCTGTCCCTTCTTCAAGGCGCCGACCGAGTATTGCATTCGTATCTGTTTGCGTTCTGCAACTGGACTGGCATCGCGCTGGGATGCATGGCTATTCTGTTGCTACAATACTTGGCCAGCGGGCGCTGGGGCGTATTGTTACAGCGCATTTTTGAAGCTGGCGCGCTGACATTGCCGCTGATGTTGCTGCTCTTCTTTCCAATTGCATTCCTGTCGAATCGCATTTATCCTTGGGTAAATTGGAGCAATTCGCCCGAACAGGCGCTTCGGCAAAAGGCGCAATACCTGAATTCAACCGCGTTCATTCTGCGCAGCGCGTTTTACTTTGGTATATGGATTGGAATTGCGTTGTGCTTGCGCCGCTGGTCGTTGGCCGCCGACAGCGGCGCGAACCAAGCCAGCGAAAAAATGTACAAGCTCAGCGGACCCGGCCTGCTGATTTACGTGCTGACCGCCACTTTCGCCGCCATCGACTGGACCATGTCGCTTGAACCCGAATGGACTTCCACGATCTATGGCTTGCTAGTTATTGTCGGACAAGGATTGTCGGCGATGGCGCTCGCCGTCCTGCTCGTCGGGTGGCTGGCGCGCGTGCCGCCATTTGAGGAGATATTAACAGCGCGCGATTTCAACGATTTTGGTAATTTGCTCATGGTATTCGTGTTGCTTGCCGCCTACGCAAGTTTGTCTCAATTCCTGATCATTTGGTCAGGCAACCTGCCCGAAGAAGCCGTGTGGTATATTCGCCGCAGCCGCGGCGGCTGGCAATGGGTCGTTGCAATACTTGCGGCTGGGCAATTCCTCATTCCATTTCTAGCATTACTCTCGCGCCGGATTAAAGGCGCGCCTCACTCACTTATGCCTGTCGCCATACTACTCATCGTCGTTCATGTCATCGAATGGTATTGGCTGGTCATGCCCGCATTTGAAAGAAGCGCGATTCCAAACGTGTCCGATGTAGCTGCGCCGATCGCGCTTGGCGGCTTTTGGCTCGCCGCAATGGTATATTTCCTAAAACAAGCACCGCTGCTTTCAGTCCGTCTGGAATTGGCGCCGCCGGAAATGGTGGAGAACTCGGCATGACGAACGAAACCTCCACAAATGTACGTTATGAGCGCCGCGACATCAATGCGCGCGCGCTCGCCGCGATTGCATTGGGCTCAATCGTGCTCGGTGCGCTCATGCTCTTCGGCATCGCCGGGCAGTTCCATTATTTCAACGCGATAGAAACCCGCGAAAACGATACAGCGAGCGAGCTCCAAAACCCGCAATGGCAGCCTGGCCCGCATTTGGAAGTCGATGAAGCGGCACACACGCAAGAGTTGCGCGCATCGCAGCAGGCAAATTTGGAAGGCTATAAGTGGATCGATCAAAAGGCCGGAGTTGTTCACATTCCCATCGATCGCGCCATGGAACTGATTGTATCGCGCTCAAAGACAATTGATTAAAAACACTTCAAACCTGCGGAGACGAAGCCATGAAGTATACATGCGCAGCGATTGCTTTGAGCATTGCTTGTTGCGCGGCGTTTGCGGCCACGGACCCGCGCGACGTCATTAACGTACTCGGATTCGATCAGAATCTCGATGCACAAGTTCCTTTAAACTTGGAGTTCACCGACGAAGCTGGTGCAAAGATTCAGCTAGCGGAATATTTCGGACAGAAACCAGTCATACTAATGTTCGTATACCATGAATGCCCAATGCTCTGCAGCTCTGAATTAAACGGCTTGGTTACGTGCCTTCGCGCAATGTCCTATACCGCCGGAAAGGATTTTACATTGGTTACGGTAAGTTTCAATCCTAGCGATTCTGTAGAAATCGCCGCCCGAAAGAAAGCGGAGTATGTGCGCAGTTATAACCGCAGCGGCGCAGCGCCCGGCTGGCATTTTCTTACTGGCGGCCAGACGACAATTCAAAATCTCGCGAAAACTGTTGGATTTCGGTACCAATACGATCCGGCCACAAAGCTTTTCGCTCATCCCGCGGGGATTGTGCTGCTTACTCCACAAGGCAGAATTTCACGCTATTACTACGGCGTCGAATATTACCCGCGCGATTTGAATCTTGGTTTGGTCGAGGCCTCCAACGGAAAGATTGGCACATTTACCGATCAAGCGCTTTTGTATTGTTACCGCTACGACCCAATGACGGGCCGTTACGGATTAGTGATTCTCAATTTATTGCGGGCAGGCGGAGCATTGACGGCTGGCGGCTTGACTGCCTATGTTGCTTTCATGATTAAGCGCGAGCGGAAGAAAGAACGCATTCTAAACCGCCAACAACGAGTGTAACAATGAATGAATTCCGCTTATTTCCGAACGAAAGTTCCACGTTCGCCGGCCGCGTGGACGCGCTCTTTCTTTTTATTCTAGGAGTGGGCGTTTTTTTTTCGATTTTAATTGCCGCGCTGATTGTTTATTTCTCGATTCGCTACCGGCGTGTAAGCGTGAATGCATTTGCGACGCCGGCCGCAACTCGTACCTGGCTTGAACTAACGTGGACCGGCATTCCAATGGCATTGACAATGGGAATATATTTGTGGGGGTCGAAACTATACTTCACTGCATATCGGCCGCCCGCGGATGCGCTGGACATTCACGTCATTGGCAAACAATGGATGTGGAAAGTGCAGCATCCGGAAGGCAGGCGCGAAATCAACGAACTGCATGTGCCGATCAATCAGCCCGTGCGATTAGTTTTAATTTCGCAAGATGTCATTCACGACTTCTACATGCCCGAATTTCGCATCAAACAAGACGTCTTGCCCGGGCGTTATACTTACGCTTGGTTTGAAGCGAACCGGCTCGGCGAAAGTCATTTGTTTTGCGCGCAGTACTGCGGCAATCAGCACGCCAACATGATCGGCCGCGTCGTCGTGATGGAGCCTGCCGCCTATACTGCCTGGCTCCGCGGAATCGCGCCGGATCAGCCTTCGATGCTCGATGCCGGCGAGCGGCTCTATGCGCAATTCGCCTGTAATACATGCCACGGTGTCAGGGCGCCGACACTTGCAGGATTATACGGCAGTGTGGTGCATTTCGAAAATGGAAGCAGTGCGGTTGCGGACGAGTCGTACTTGCGCGACCATATTCTAAATCCTCGCAACCGCACTGTATCGGGATTTCAGTCGATCATGCCAAGCTACAAAGACCAGATAAATGAAGATCAACTTGTCCAGATTATCGCCTACATTAAATCACTTCAAGGCGCACAAAGACAGCCGGAGCAAAAGCCATGAATGAGCCTACCGCGCCGGCGCCGCATGTTTCAATGCGACGCAATACTTATCTTAACGCCGGGTATACCGTCAAATCGTGGCTGCTTTCAACAGACCATAAACGCGTTGCCATTCTTTATTTGATTGCCGTGACACTTTTCTTTTTTATAGGCGGCGCCGCCGCGGTGGTCTTTAGAATTCATCTGCTGACTCCGGAGGGCGCGCTTGTACAACCTGAAACTTATAATAAATTGTTTACTACTCACGGCTTGGTGATGGTCTTTTTTTTCCTGATTCCTTCCATACCGGCAGTATTAGGTAATTTCCTGGTGCCTCTGATGATTGGAGCAAAAGACCTCGCCTTTTCAAAGCTGAATCTTGCCAGTTGGTATGTCTTCATGCTGGGAGGTACATTGATGATCTGCGCCACCTTATTCGGCGGCGTGGATACCGGATGGACATTTTATACGCCTTACAGCAGCATGTTTTCCAATTCAAATGTCATGCTCGCGGCACTCGGCGTGTTCGTTGCGGGATTTTCGTCAATTCTCACCGGCTTGAATTTCATCGTAACCATTCATAAAATGCGCGCGCCGGGTTTGACCTGGTTTCGGCTTCCGCTATTTATCTGGTCGATGTACGCAACCAGCGTTATCATGGTCTTAGGCACTCCCGTGCTCACGATGGCGCTGGCATTGGTTGCGATCGAAAGGACGCTGCGGATCGGTGTCTTCGACCCCGCGCTGGGCGGCGATCCGCTGCTCTTTCAGCATTTATTCTGGTTTTACTCTCACCCCGCCGTTTACATCATGGTGCTGCCCGCGATGGGAGTCGTGAGCGAGATTGTGCCGTGCTTTTGCCGCAAGCGTATATTTGGCTACGGATTTATCGCGGCATCGAGTGTCGCGATCGCCGCGCTGGGATTTTGTGTGTGGGGCCATCACATGTTTGTTTCCGGGCAGTCCATGTATACTGGAATGGTTTTTTCATTCTTGAGCTTCATGGTCGCCATCCCCTCCGCGGTCAAAGTGTTCAACTGGACAGCAACGCTTCACCGCGGCGCGGTCTCCCTGCAGACTCCGATGTTGTACGCGTTGGGATTCATCGGCTTGTTTACGATAGGAGGACTTACCGGACTGTTTTTAGCGGCAATGGGCGTCGATATTCACGTTACCGGCACATACTTTATCGTTGCCCATTTTCACTACATTATGGTTGGCGGTACCGTCATGGCCTATCTCGGCGGGATTCATTTTTGGTGGCCGAAGATGACGGGAAGGATGTATTCCGACACGTGGGGCAAAGTCTCGGCGCTGGTCATTTTCCTTGGATTCAATCTGACATTTTTTCCGCAATTTGTACTTGGTTATTTCGGCATGCCGCGCCGCTACTATGCATACCCGCCTGAATTTCAGGTGCTGAATGTAATGTCCACGGCGGGCGCATCGATTTTGGCTGTTGGTTATCTGCTGCCGTTTTCATACCTGATTTGGTCGCTCAAATACGGAGGCGACGCGGGCCGAAATCCGTGGCCCGCGACTGGGCTCGAATGGACCACTCAATCTCCTCCCGAAACCGAGAATTTTGAACATACGCCGGTCGTGGAGACTGAGGCGTATGCATACCATCTTTTAAAGGACCGCGAAAGTGGCACAGCTTGAAGCCGCATTTGAAGACGCCGCGCAGCAAAAAGAAACGAGCACGCTAGGAATGTGGGTTTTCCTCGCCAGCGAAGTGCTCTTTTTCGGCGCGTTATTTACTGGCTACACGATCTGCCGCTACCGGTTTTCGATGGCATTTGGGGAAGGCAGTACGCATCTTAATTTGAAGCTCGGAAGCATCAACACGGCGGTATTGTTATGCAGCAGCCTAACTGTGGCATTGGGAGTGCACGCACTGGAAACCGGCCGCAGAACCGCACTGAAGTTGTTTATTTTTATGACGATTGCGCTTGGAATCGCGTTCCTGTGCATCAAAGGATTCGAGTACTCAATTGAAATTCGCGAAGGATTACTGCCGGGCGCGTCGTTTAGGGCCATGCAGGCATCCGTTGAATCCAATCGAGTTCAATTGTTTTTTCTTTTTTATTTCATCATGACCTCCCTGCACGCGCTGCACATGATCGGCGGGTTGATCGTTTTCTCAATACTTTTCTGCGGCGTCAAGCGCGGGCGGCACATGGACGGGCAATCCGCTGCAATTGAATTGGCGGGACTGTACTGGCATTTTGTGGACATCGTCTGGATTTTTCTTTTTCCAACGCTTTACTTAGCGGGGAAATAAAATGAGCGAACCATCGCATTCAAGCGCAATGAGTTATATCCTTATTTTCGCAGCGTTGATGGCCCTGCTTGCATTGACACTGGCAGGCCATTTTCTGCACTGGGGAATCGCTGCCGCGCTTTTCATAGCGGTGTGCAAAGCGTTGCTTGTTGCCATTTATTTTATGCATTTGCGCCTCAGTTCGCGCATCGTGCAGGTTGCGGCAAGCGTCGGCGTGATTTGGCTTCTGCTCCTAATAACGTTGTCGATGAGCGATTACCTAACCCGAAATTGGAATTGATTTTCGTCGAGTGCTGCCGAAACAGCGGCGCAGTGCTTGGTATTTCGATTGCTTCCCTCTTATTGACGTGCGCGTTCGCAATGCCACACCCTCCCCTCACCCCGCGCAGGAGTACCTGCGTCGGCCCTCTCCCGGAGGGAGAGGGGAACGGCAACTGCTCGCCGCGGTCACATGAGGCATTGATTATGCGCGGATCAATAGTTGGGGGAATAGCAGCATGCCTGCGAAGCCAAATTTATTTTCCATGCAGTTTGCGCCCATGTTGGCGACGCTAGTTTCGCACATTCCTGCCGATAGTTTTGCGTGCGAGGTGAAATGGGACGGCGTTCGGGCGATTGCCTATATTGAAGCAGGACGTTTGCGGCTTCTGAGCCGAAATAATCTGGACATTACCTCTGCATATCCGGAGTTAGGCAGCCTGCCTCGCCACATTAAGGCGCGAAACGCGATTTTGGACGGTGAAATTGTCGCGCTGAATGAACAAGGCTTGCCCGATTTCGAACGGCTCCAGCGGCGCATGCACGTCCGCGACAATGCGGCGATACAGGTACTGTCACGAAGGTATCCTGTCATCTATATGATTTTCGACATCCTGTATTTAAATGATACGTCGGCACTTGACGATCCTTACCTCATTCGCCGAGATAAACTTTCTGCGTTGAAATTGAACGAAGCGCATTGGCAAACGCCGGAATATTACCTGGGCGATCCCGCGCCATTTCTTGAGGCCACACGGCACTTGGGCGTTGAAGGCGTGATCGCCAAGCAAACCAACAGTCCTTACGTACCCGGCAAACGCACGGGAGCGTGGTTGAAGATCAAGCACGTGCGCAAACAGGAATTCGTAATCGGCGGCTGGCATGAAGGCGAAGGCGCGCGATCTGGTGTGGCAGGAGCGCTGCTGCTTGGATACTACGACACCGATCCGGAGACCGCGCGGCATCGCAAGCAACCGCAAAAATTGGTGTACGCTGGCAAAGTGGGAACTGGGTTTTCGATGCGCATGCTTGAAGAGATACAGGCAAGCTTGCGGAAGTTGGAGATCGATACGAATCCGTTCGAGGTCGATCCGCCGCGCGAACGGGAGATTCATTTCGTGCGGCCGGAATTGGTGGCGGAGGTTCGCTTCGGGTCCTGGACCAGCACACACATGCTTCGGCATCCTTCGTTTGAGGGCCTTCGCGACGATAAGCCTGCGTGCGAAATCATACGGGAAGATGATGTCAGAAAGGAGTAGTAACATGGCTCGCGCAATGTGGTCAGGTTCAATTTCGTTTGGATTGGTCAATGTTCCAGTCAAAATGGTGACGGCCGTTTTGCCAAACGATGTACATTTTCACCAGCTTCGCGCGTCGGACGGCGCACGGATTCAATACAAGAAAGTAAGCGTCACCGACCAGGAGGAAGTGGAATACAAGGACATCGTTAAAGGGTACGAAGTCGCGCCGAATCAATATGTAAAAATAAAGCCGGAGGAATTGAATGCGCTCGATCCTGAAGCGCGCAGAACGATCGACATCGATAAATTCGTCGATTTGAAGGAGATCGATCCGATTTATTTCGAGCACAGTTACTATCTTGAGCCGGACAAGAACGCGGGCAAAGCCTATGCGCTCTTGCAGCAGGCCATGCACGGCAGCGGGAAAGTAGGCATCGCTAAAATGGTCATGCACAATCGCGAACATATCGTGGCGCTGCGCGGCACGGGACAGGCGATTGCAATGTCCACTATGTACTTCAAGGATGAAGTAGTTTCTGAAAAGGAATTGGCGCTTCCCGCGGAAGCGGACAAGCCGCAGAAGAAAGAGCTGGCCATCGCGCTGCAGCTCGTTGAATCCATCAGCGGAGAATTCGATCCTGAAAAGTACCACGACGAATACCGCGAACGCGTGCTGAATTTGATTAAACAGAAGGCGGAAGGCAAGGAAGTAGTGACGCAGAAGATGCCGAAGACGACCGCGCCGAACGTGGTCAACCTGATGGACGCCTTGAAAGCGAGCTTGGCCGAATCAGCGAAGAAACGCAAAGCCGGGCAGAGCATCGGCGCGCATACTGCGAAGCCGAAGGCGCGCAAATCGGCATAGTTTGCAAGCGTCACCTCGATAAAATTAGCGCTCGCAATGACGCGGACGCGCTGCCGCCTAAAGGCGGGACTACAAACGAAAGGCGGGACTACGAACGATTACTGCGGGTTCGTGAACGAATTGAACTCGGGGGAGTACACATTTTCAGCGCCCGTACGCTTGAAGACGGTTTCCGCCAACCGGCTGCATTCCGGGCCGTCGCATTGAACCGACAAAATCGGATGCCCCAATTTCAGTCGTTCTTCATAATGACGCGCAGCTTCGTCGGTGCAACCCAAGCCAATGAACGAGCCGACAATTCCGCCGATGCCGCCCATTGATACAGAACCTGCGATGGCGGTGCCGATCGGGCCGGCAATGACGAGCGCCCCGAGGCCGGGAACGGCGAGCATACCCGCACCGATGAGCCAGCCCAAAACGCCCCCGAACAGCGCGCCCGCGCCCGCGCCAATTTCCGCGCCCTCTATTGAGGTGGGCGCGTCGTCGTCGGCTTTGTGCGGCATGACGATGGAAATGTCTTCTGGCGGGATGCCCTCTTTCTTAAATTCTTGAAGCCCGCGCTCCAACGCGGCGCGATCGTGGTAAACGCCAAAAGCGGCAGGTTTAGTCGTAGTCATGGGCGAATCTCCTTTTGGTTACTCGGTCGGGAGCTGTACTTCGCCGCGAAATGAAACCACGCGGCCCCACAGGTCCTTCGTGCCCCAGATTCCCTCGCGCAAACACTCCAACTGCACGATCTGGCTGTGATCGACGAACAAATTGACATCGGGACCAAAATTCTTGATGTACCAGCCGAACACGTCCGGATCGGCGGCTTCGAACATCAGGTGCTCCATTCCGAGCGCATTGACGAAGCGCGCCGGCACGTCCGTGCGCCAAGGCTCGACGTTTTCGGTAATCCCTTCCGATTCGATCATCAGCATCGGCGCGCCGGCTTCGAGAAAACGTTTCGCGCGCGCGATCGCCCACGCTGGGTCGCTGGTGCCTTCGGCGGCGAGTTCTTTCGCGGCCGTTCCGCCTCCTGCGCCGAATTGAATTCCAATCTCAGGCTTCGGTTTGAGCCCCAGTTTCTTCACCTGCTCGATCAAGCGCAGCCAATCGTCGGTGGGAATGCTGACAAAACCCGCTGAGAGTTCGACGATGTCGAAGCCCAGTTCCTTGCATTGTTTCAAATATCCGCGCACGGCCTCTTCGCCTTGGGTCAAGACGTATTCGATGAAACCGCCGGTGGAAACCTGGACGTCGTGTTTATGGCAAATGTCGATCAGTTCGCGCAGGCGCGCTTGCGGGAAGAGGGTGAACGAGCCGCCGGCGAATTTGAACGAATCGACGTAGCGCGCCATCAAGCTGAGCAGATCGCGCAGTTGAGCGGGGCCAATCACGCTGTAATACGGCCCGCGAATTTCGGTGACCCCGCTGGCGCGCGGCTTGGGCGCACGGCGGTTGGCATGAAGGAAACCAAACGCGCGGTCGTTGTCAGTCATGATTCACCTCCTTGACGCGCCGCAATGCCGCGCCGAGCAGACTTGTCGGACAGGTTTCAAGCGTCTTGACGAGTTCGACGATTTCGTTGCGCACGGTTGTGCCGAGGCGGCCGGCCGTCAGCGCGTCGAATTTCGCCAGCGCGGAATCCCAATTCATCGGGCGCGTGAAATAGCCTTCGAATTGCCGCTTTTCGACGCTGCGTTCGCGCCCGTCTTTGAAGGTGGCTGTCACACGCGCGCGCATTTCTTCAGGAAACGAGCGGCTGAATTCTTCCGATGGAATGACTTCAACGCGGCGCATGAGTTCCTGAACGTCTCCGCGCGTGATGCGTTCGGGCTCGTATTGTTCGGGCATCACACAGCCATCCAACAACGCCACGGCTGCAATGTAGGGCAGACTGTGGTCGGCCTGTTCTTTTGTCCGCACGTTCTGTTTGTTGCCCTCGTCGCCGCCGCCGATGATGTTGTAGGCCACGTCGAAAATTTCGATGCGCAAATGGTCGAGATTCTCCAAACGAAAACCGGCGTCGCCGCGCAAATCCAGGATCGCTTCGATGGTGGATTGCGAATGAATTTCGGCGTTGAAGCGCTTGATGCTCGCGCGCAGAATGCTGTCGAGTTGCGAATTTTTCCAGTCGATCTGAAACGGTCCGGCGATGGCTTCGATGAATCCTTTGCGGCCTTCGATCACCGAGAGCGGGCCAGTCACGCCGCGCATGGCAAGAAATGCGGCGTGCGTGGCGCCGCATGCGGTATTGGGAAACGCGAGGCCCTTCCAGTGCGAAAGTTCGCCAGTGCGCGTGACTCGCAGCGCGTTATAGGCGGTGCCGGACATCGCCAAAGCATGAGCGATGCGCGGCTTTTCCAACTTAAGAATTTTCGCGACACCCGCCGCGACGGAATAGGCGCCTTGGGTCGTGTGGTCGAAACCCTTCGCACGGACCGGCGCGGCCTCGCTCAAGCGGCATTGAATTTCATAGGCGGCGGCGAGCGCGGTTAGGAAATCCTGCCCGGAAGCTTGAGCGTATTCCCCGGCGGCGAGGACCGCGGCAATGTTATCGCTGGGGTGGCACGTTTCGCCTTTGGCCAGGTAGCTGTCGTTGAAGTCAAGATAGCGCACGAGCGCACCGTTGTAGAATGCCGCGCGATCCGGCGCGCTGAGTCCTCCGCCGATCAGCGAACTCTTCGCCGCGCCGCCGAAGTCGTCCAACTGCGCGCGGATAAGATTCATTACGTCGCGGCCGATTGCACCGATTGCGCAGCCAATCGCATCGAGCGTATGGAGCTTCAGTCGGTCGATGGCATGTGCCGAAAGTCGGTCGAATGCCGCGTTTCCGACAAAGTCCGCCATTTGTTCGGCAATAGTCAAAGGCGCACTCCTCGTGTCCAATAAGGAGTGCGCAAGAATTGAGCCACAAATAAAGTCCTGAGTGCTGAGTGCTGAGTAATGGCGGCAAAAGCGCTTCGCGCTTTCCCGCTCAGGACTCAGGACTCAGCACTCAGGACTAATTCTGAATCCACGAAAAAAATCGTGACAAACGCGGGAAAATGGTGTACTGTGAATACTGCGGATATCAATAGGCGTTTATCATCTTAACGCCAGAAGGGCTTGACTCCGCAGGTGGGGCAAGTTGGTTATGAAAAGGAGCGCACTATTTTTGGCAGTCTTTGTTCTGTCCGCCGCGGCTGCACGCGCGGCGGATCAGAATTATCTGGCAATTTATGAATACGGTTCGCCGGCGCAGATGGGCGAATTGGACAGAATCGTTTTGTCCAAACTCGGCTCGATTGGATGCGGGCCAGGCCGCTGTTCCGACGCGGTCTTCGTGCGCCGTGCGTTCATCGATGTCATCGGCACCCTGCCGACGCCGCAGGAGGCGCGGGAATTCATCCTCGACCCGGACATTGGAGGCAAGCGCGCCAAGCTGATCGATCGATTGCTGGCACGCGACGAATTCGCAGATTATTGGGCCATGAAGTGGGGCGACGTGCTGCGAATCAAGGCGGAATTCCCCGTCAATCTCTGGCCCAACGCCGCGCAGGCCTATCACCGCTGGGTGCGCGCGTCGATTGCCGAGAACAAACCGTACGACAAATTCGCGCGCGAACTGCTCACGTCCAGCGGCAGCAACTTCCGCGTTGGGCCGGTGAATTTTTATCGCGCGCTCCAAAACCGCACACCCGAAGGCATCGCCGGCGCGGTGGCATTGACGCTGATGGGGTCGCGCATTGATTCCTGGCCGAAAGAGCGCCAAGCCGGCATGGCGGCGTTCTTTTCGCAGATTGGCTACAAGTCAACGCGCGAATGGAAAGAGGAGGTCGTCTTCTGGGATCCATTGCACAGCAGCGTGCTTGTAGCCAACGCGGCCGCCGAGAAGAAACCCGGCGCGCCCGCCGAACCTGCGCCGCTCGTCGAGCCGAGCGTGGTCTCGGCGATCTTGCCGGACGGCACGAAGATCATGTTGACGCCCGACCGCGATCCGCGCGATGACTTCGCCGATTGGCTGATCAAACCGAAAAACAAATGGTTCACGCGCGCGATCTGCAACCGCGTTTGGTCGTGGCTGATTGGCCGAGGCATCATCCACGAGCCGGATGACATTCGCGACGACAATCCGCCATGCAACCCGGAACTGATCACGTTTCTCGAAAAGGAATTGATCGCCAGCGGCTATGACATGAAGAAGTTCTACCGCCTGATTTTGAACTCGGCGACGTACCAGTTCTCCTCGACGCCGCGCTTCGTCAACAATCCCAAAGCCGAAGCCAATTTTGCGAGCTATCCGCTGCGGCGGCTTGAAGCCGAAGTGCTGATCGACGCGATCAACAAGGCCACCGGCGCGACGGACCTTTATACCAGTCCCATTCCTGAGCCGTTCACGTACATTCCGAAGGATAAGCCGGCGATCACCATCGCCGACGGCAGCATCACCAGCCCTTTCCTAACCTTATTCGGGCGCTCGGCACGCGCGACGGGAATGGAGAACGAACGCAACAACAAGCCCGTGCCCGCGCAGTGGCTGCACACGCTCAATTCGAGCCATATTCAGATAAAATTGTCGCAAGGTCCGACGATGAAGGCGATCCTCGATTCAGGTCACAAGCCGGCACAAATCCTTGAAGACCTGTACCTCACTATTCTCTCGCGCTTTCCGACGCCTCAGGAAGTGTCCTATGCGGAATCATACAGTTCAGCCGCAACAACCGTGCAAGGGAAGGCGGTCAAAGGAGGCGGCGCCCAGCAAAGGCGCCGCGAGGATTGGGTGGACATCGCCTGGGCTTTGATGAACAGCGATGAATTTTTGTACCGGCATTGACACAGCTTAATTCAAGGTTCACGATTCAAAACTCAAGGTTATCGGATGCGGCGACGTTGAATCTTGAATCTCGAATCTTTGAATGTGCTCTATAAGGAGACTGGATATGAAACCGAACCGCAGACTGAACAGTGGCGCAGGAATCACTCGGCGTGAAGCATTGGCGCGGGGCGCAGTCGGATTGCTGGCGGCGGGATCGCTCGGCGCCAAACTCATGGGGGACGACAGCCCGTATGAAAAACCGGCGGCGAAGACGAAAGCCAAGTCGGTGGTCCAGGTGTTCCTCTGGGGCGGCATGTCGCACAACGACACGTGGGACCCCAAGCCGGATTCCGGCTACGATTACGAAGGCGAGTTCGGGAAGTCCATCTCGACGAATGCGAACGGCATCCAGATCGGCGGCTTGTTCCCGGAGTTGGCGAAGCAGGCGGACAAGTTCTCGCTGATTCGCGGCATGACTCACCGTAACAATGGCCACGAGACGGCCGCGTACCTGATGCAGACCGGCCACACGCCCGGCGAGCGGCTGGCCTATCCCAGCATCGGCGCGGTCTTTTCGCTGTTCAAAAGCCCGGAATACAAGGGCATCATTCCGCCGTACGTGGTGCTGAATCGAGAACAGGGCCGCTTCTCTGAAGAGGGTTTCCTCGGGCCAAAATACAAACCCTTCGCCACCGGCGGCGACCCCAACGCGGCGCGCTTCGAGGTCGAGGGCGTTGTGGCGCCCGGCATCACCGACGACCGCCAGCGCTCCCGCCGCGAATTGCTGAAGCGCTTGAACAGCATGGGCAATTTGATGCACGACAGCAAGGATTTGTACGCATCGGAAGAAGCGAAGAACCGCGCATACGAATTGATCCTCGGCGCCGGCCGCGACGTGTTCGATCTGACCAAAGAGAAGCCGGAACTGCGCGACAAGTATGGCCGCCACACGTTCGGGCAGGAATGTCTCGCCGCGCGGCGCATGGTCGAAGCCGGCGTGCCGTACGTCGTCATCAATTATCCGGGCGGATGGGACACACACAGCAATCACTTCGCGACGATGCGGCGGCAGTGTCCGCAGTTGGATCAGGGCCTGGCGGTGCTTCTGTCTGACTTAAAAGACCGCGGGCTGCTGGACACGACGCTGGTTTGGTGCTGCGGCGAATTTGGGCGAGGTCCGAAAGTGGATTGGCAACCGCCGTGGAATGGCGGACGAAACCACTACGGCAACGTTTTCTCGGTGCTGGTTGCCGGCGGCGGATTCAAAGGCGGCTGCGTGGTCGGCTCGTCGGACGCAAAGGCCGAAGAAGTCAAAGACCGCCCCGTGTATCCGGTGGATTTGCTTGGCAGCATTTATCAACTGGCTGGAATCGATGCGAGCGCCAAGCTTTCGCACCCGATGGGTCTCGAAGCTCACGTATTGCCGACGTCGGCGGAGAACGTGAAGTCGGCGGGGTTGTTGAAGGAAATTATGTAGGAAATGAGACTGGAGACTGGAGACGAGAGACGGGAACAGGAATCCGAGGGCGCGGCTAAACTGCTCCGGTCTCCAGTCTCGAGTGGAGTGGTTATGTTCAAAACACGATGGCTTGTAATCCTGGCCGTGGCCGGTCTGATGGCGCCGGCGGCGGCAGAGCAGCGGCCGTACATCGGCTACGTTTATCCGGCTGGAGGCCAGCAAGGCACGACATTTCAAATCAAGCTCGGCGGGCAGGGTTTGGACGACGTGAACCAGGCGATCGTCTCCGGCAACGGCGTTGACGCGAAAGTGCTGGAGTATTACCGCAGACTCGGACCAAACGAAATCGCCCTGTTGAACGAGCAGCTTAAAGAATTGAAGCCGGCGAAAACCGACGCGGCGAAAGGCAAACCTGCGGAGACGTCCCCGATAAAAACCGCGCCGGCGCCCGCGCAGCCGGCGCCCCAAATTTCGCTGCCGCAAGGTTACGAACCCGCGCAAATCGTCGCGCGCATCGAACGACGTATCGCCGAAGCCGTCAACACACCCGCGTGCAATTCGATCTCCAATCTTGTCTTCGTCGAAGTCACGGTTTCACCGGGCGCCGAACCCGGCCCGCGCGAAATTCGGCTGGTGACGCCGCGCGGCGGCGCATCAAATCCGCTGGTCTTCCATGTCAGCCAGGAACCGGAAGTGATTCGCAAGCCGATGATCTCCGCCTCGCTCCAAATTCTGGGCAAAGAAGAATCGGCGCTGCGCAAACGCCCGCCGGAAGAAGTCGAGCAACAGATTACCATTCCGTGCACCGTCAACGGCCAGATCGCATCGGGCGAAGTTAATCGCTATCGTTTCAAAGCCAAAAAAGGCCAGCACCTCGTGCTGACCACCGAAGCTCGTTCGCTGATCCCGTTCATCGCCGACGCCGTGCCCGGCTGGTTTCAACCCGTGCTCGCTGTTTACGACAGCAGCGGCAAGGAAGTCGCGTACGACGACGATTACCGCTTCAAGCCCGATCCTGTGATTCTTTTCGAAGTTCCCAAAGACGGCGAATACACCTTCACGATTATCGACGCCATTTACCGCGGGCGCGAAGATTTTGTCTATCGCGTGACCATCGGCGAACTGCCGTTCATCACCAGCATCTTCCCGCTCGGTATGCAAGCGGGCACGGTTCCAACGATTGAGATGAAAGGCTGGAATTTGCAGAAAGCCGCGCTCACTCCGCCGGGCAAGGATTCTCCCGCCGGTGTTTACGATCTCGCCGCGCGCGTCGGGGGCCTGAACTCCAACCACGTCCAGTTTGCCGTGGACAATCTGCCCGAATGTGTCGAGAAAGAGCCAAACAACGACCGGCCCACAGCGCAAAAAGTCACCTTGCCGATCATCGTCAACGGGCGCGTCGATAAACCCGGCGACATCGATGTGTTTCAATTCGCCGGCAGTGCCGGACAGACGATTGTCGCCGAAGTCTACGCGCGGCGGCTGGATTCGCCGCTCGATTCCGAACTCAAACTTACCGACACCACGGGCAAATTGCTAGCCTTCAACGACGATCACGAAGACGCCGGTTCCGGCGTCAACACGCACGCGGCTGATTCCTACATCAAATACAAATTGCCCGCCGACGGCACATACTTCATCCACCTCGCCGATGCCGCTAAATGCGGCGGCGAAGAATACGCCTACCGCCTGCGCATCAGCGAACCGCGCCCTGATTTCGAGCTGCGCATCGTCCCCTCCAGCGTCGCGCTGCGCGCGAAATCTTCCGCTGGCGTTGACGTGCACATCCTCCGCAAAGACGGTTTCTCCGGAACGGTCAAACTCGTTTTGAAAGATCCGCCGGAAGGATTCTCCGTGGGCTCCGTCACGCTCGCGCCCGGTCAGGAAGTCGTCAAATTCAATCTGCAAACGTCACTCTCTGAAACAAAGCTTCCGCTCTCCTTAAAGATCGAAGGCCAGGCGAAGATTGGCGACAAAGACGTGGCCCACGTCGCCGTGCCTGCCGAAGACCGTATGCAGGCGTTCCTCTGGCGCCATCTCGTCCCCGCCCGCGAATTTCGCGTCTTCGTTTATGATCCCAACAAAGAACCACCGTCCAAACGCGCCAGCAAGGTGAAACTGCCGACGCCGTGAGAAGGCAGGAGTCAGGAGGCAGGAGTCAGGAGTCAGGGGCGGGAGGAATTCAACATGAAACGCAGCACGGTTCGCGTCACGGTTCGGCTCGCTATGGGACTTTGTTTCGCCAGTCTTACTGGGTTGGCTGGCGAGCCCGCGAAAGCTGCCGCCCCACCCCCGCCGCCGCCGCCGCCGAAAGGCACGGTGCTTTATTTTAGTTTCGACAAGGCCGAATCCGGCAACGTTCCCGATAAAAGCGGGAGCAACAACACCGGCCATATCACGGGCGCAAAGTGGACTGCCGCCGGCAAGCTCGGCGGCGGCTGCGAGTTCTCCGGCAAAGGCGATTATATTCAAGTCGCGGACAGCGAATCGCTTCACATGAAGCAGGGAACATTTATCGCTTGGTTCAAGACTTCGAAGTCCGACACGATCTGGCGACGCATCCTCGACAAACGCGCCGAACGCGGCTTTGCGCTGGCCATCGCCGGCGATGCCGCAGGAATGCAATCCAAAGGCAAACTCGCGTTCACAGTTAACGGTTGCACGCCATGTTTAAGCGACAACACGGTCGTGGACGGCAGTTGGCACCACGCCGCCGCGACGTTCGACGGCGAAAATCTGCGATTGTATGTCGATGGCGTGCTTCAAAAAGCGGTGGTCCCGATGAAGGGCGAAATCGTCGCCACCCACGAACCGCTGACGATCGGGCAGAACCGCTACAACCCGACGCCGCTGGAAAACGATCAATCCTTCGAAGGCACGCTCGATGAAATCATGCTCGTCAACCGCGCGCTGTCCGCCGAGGAGATCAAAGCAATGATCGCCGTCGTGATCGCCGCCGACCCCGTGGCCGCGGCCAGCAAGCCCAAATTCACCAAGCAGCAGGTCGCAGGCCGGCTCAGGGAGCTCAAGTACCTCTTCGAACAGGGCCTGCTGACCGAAGATTTCTACGCGCGCAAAGTCGCCGAATGCGAAGCGGCTCAATAACGCCACTTCATTCCCTAACTTTTTCGACCGAGAGAATCCACATCTCTCGGGAAGACCGAACGGTTTCCAAAATCAAAAAAATCGGCGAAAAAACCGTCTGAAAATCACATTGTGCGTTTTCCGGTAGGATTCCCACCCGCGCGAATGTCCTCCCTTCAGAAACCAACACCCCCCGCCGACCTTCGGTGGAACCATTGCCGCAATCAGGCGCTTTTGCCATTCCGCGTTGTCGCGAGATTCGGCGCTGCGTCCTTAAGGAGTCCGCACCATGAAAGCTTCCTCTCCCATCCTGAGCGTCGCCCTGGTCCTCGCATCCCTCTCCGCCTCCGCCCTCGAACTCAACGGCCTCGAACTCGCCGCCACCGTCGGCACCCCCTCCGCGCCGCGCGCCGAACCCATTAAACAACCCGTCTTCCTCTTTTGCCCGCATCAGGAAGGCGCCGGCGCCTGGTCGCTCTATGTGCTCGCCGACAAAAACGATCCGTCCAAAATCCTCGCGCTGGGCCTCGAAGAACTCGCCGGCAAAAACTCGAAGGAATTCACTTACAAAGGCGTGCTCAAAGCTCAGCAAGACCCCGCCACGCCGCGCCATCAATTGGCCCATCTCGACGCGCAGGATTTCGCCGCCGGCCGCCTCGCCGGAAAAGACCTGCTCTCGATCAAAGCCCAGCCCGCGCCCGACGGCCTCAAACTCACCATCGACGCCCGCGTCAGCAGCAGCGGCCACTTCATCGTCGGCGGCGCCGAGCAAAGCCACCGCGACGCCGTCCTCAAATACAGCAGCGTCTACAAATGCTGGCAAGTCAAAGCCCCCAAACTCGAAAACACCGTCGGCGAAAACGCCGCCGCCAAACACCCCCTGACCCTCACCGGCATCGTCTTCACCTACAGCACCCTGCTTGTCTCCCGCATCTGCGCCGTAGACGAATTCGGAACGGCAGTGCTGTTGATGGATAGGTAGGGACCGGCTCACCGCGCCGCCTTGTTGCAAAAGTTGCACTATGCGCATCAACGTCCCACCTTAACTTGGTTCAAGCTCCGTTCGTCGCCAAACTCTTTACAAAAGTTGCACATTATTCCTAACCGCTGACCCCCCTGACTCCTTGCCCCTGTTCCCGTTTCCAGTCTCCCCGATATATCACGCCTTTTGACGCATAATGTTCCACGTGTAACGTCCCGTAATATTAGGTATCGTTCAGCCTAGGTCAGGCGGCCGCGCACATCTGCACAAAAATTGTGCAAAGTTTTTCGAATTGTAAAATCTCAGTGAATATTCATCTGGACTATTGACACGCGCATAAAAATGTGGTTGAGTGACTATGCTAGCATCACTCATCAACGAATGAACCTTCCGAGAAGGAGGTCCGCGTGTCCGCGTATTTTACCCCCCCCGCAAATGTTTTGATTTCGTACGCGCCGCGATTTTGATGGCGACATTTGCCGCTGCAATAGTTTCGGGCGCGGACGTTATCTCGCCAAGCAATCTGTTCACGATCGAGCAAATCGGCTTTTCGATCCACTGCGACTATGGCGATATCGACACCGAATACATGTATTACGGTATCTACAATTCGGCCGGAACGTGCTTGTGGAGTTGTTGCACGAACGCAGATGCGCCGGGCACCATTGATGATACGCCATACCCCAACAACGCGGATGTTTTCCCGAGTGGCGTGTACCGGTTTACAGTCATGCCGTATCCTTGGAACAACGACACTCAGCCGGCCGCGGATTTTCTTTTCACCGTGGTCGCCGCGCCGCCAACGCTGCAGTATGTGACGGCGACGGGTTCGTTCGTTCAAATAGGCGGCGCGGATTTGATTGGCGGTTCGAGCGTGACCATTTCCGGCGCGTTTTTGTCTGCGCTTGGAGTACTTGCCAACGGAAGTGGGTTCGATGACAGCAGCTTTCGTTATTCCCTCGACGGCGGAGAATACGTGGCGCTGTCTGGGTCAAGCTATTTCGACTGGGGCCAATTTACTCTCGTACTGAATAACTTGACCGAGGGCAACCACCACCTTGATTTTCATGTCGCCGACGTTCTCGGCAACGTGGGCACAGCCGGCTACGATTTCGTTTACGATGTGACGGCACCCACACTGTCGATGCCCAGTGGGACAATTACAGTTACGGATCCACTGGTGAACATCTTGGGTGAACATCTTGGTGGACATTTGGGATCTGAATGGGATCGATTGGACGCAGACCTCGGTAGGCGTGTCGTCGTACCCCGCGTTTGGCTATGCATGCCCCGACGATTCGAAGGCGCATATTTTCGCCAGCACGCCGCTGAATATGGGCGACCAGTTTTATTTCTGGATCAACGCGTTCGATCTCGCCGGTAATTGCAGCAGCATCTCGGTCAACGTGATTTACGAGCCCCGGCCGAAATTGACCGCGGTCAATCCGCCGGACAACTCCTGGGTGACGACTGCGACGCCAGACATACACGCGGATTACACCGTCGCGCTGGGCACGCTGACCGGCGGTTCGATCACGATCAATGGCGCCGCGGTGGACGTGGAGGTCGTCGGCTCGAGCCTGTACGCGCAGAACTTCAGTTTCGCCGCGGACGGGGATTACAACGTCGCGGTGTCGGGCACAAGCGACGCGGGCTACTCGTCGGATTCGTACTTTTGGACGGTGAAGTTTGACTGCACCGCGCCGTACGTTCTCCCGCATTCAACCACCACTCCCCACATCACCCCCTCCGAAGACGGCACCGTCCGCACCGCCGACGCGAGCTCCACCGTCGCGCTCGCCTTCAGCGACGATGCGGGGACCGGCTACCAAAGCGGCATCGACCCAACGACAATCAGCGTCTGGATCGACGACTCGCAACTGACCTCCGACCAATTCAACGCCACCGGTTTTATTTTCACGCCGGATACGGATTGGACTTTCGGCTCGCACACGGTATTTGTGGAGATGAGCGACGTGGCGGGGAACTGGTTCTTCGACGTGCTCTATTTCGGAGTCAGTTCCGGCGCGCCGCCGTATCTGGTGTTGAACGGGCCGAGCGACATGTCCATGGATTTGAACGGCACATTCATCGACCCGGGCGCGACGGCCTACGACGAATGCGACCTCGACATCAATTCGCGCATCGTCGTCACCGGCGCGGTGGACCCCACAACATTGGGTGACTATACGCTCACTTACGATGTCACCAATTATTGGGGCGAGAGCGCGCCGTACTCCGTGAGCCGGGTCGTGCACGTCAAAGTGGACGGCACGCCGCCGGCGCTGACCATCATCGGCCCGCCGAACGGATTCTGGTCGAAGGACAACAATCCAGTGATTTCAGGGACGATTGAGGACGATGGTTCGGGGATCGACTTCGTCGTTGTCTCCATCGACGGTTTCGAACTGCCATTCGAAGACGGCGACGGAATTGTGGTGGACGAATACAACGCCGATAATTCCGTAAAAAAGCTGACCTTCCGCTGCTGGGTCGATCCAAACATTTGGCCGGACCACGCCGCATTGAGCGAAGGACCGCACACCATCACTGTTGTCGCGCTGGATAATGCGGGGAATCAGCTTTATTCCACGGATTGGAAGGTGAACGTGGATGTGACGGCGCCGGCGGTGACATGTTTGGATCCCGGGGCGGGTGGAACCGTTTATCAAGGTACTTTTCAGTTTATGTGCCAATTGTCTGACGACCTAAGTGGCATTTCGCGGCAGTCATTGAGCGTTAAGATTGACGGCTCAGACGTAAGCGCTGACGATATCACATTATTTGATTGGGGTGTTCTTCTCGTTCAAACGCATGAACTTTCGACAGGGGAACACTCAATTATTGTATCGCTAAACGACAGTGCAGGGGACTGGACCGACTCGAATATCGTTGGAAATAATTCGGCGAACACCTTTTTATTCAATGTGGATCGGACATTATTTTGCTATGTGGTTCCCGCCTATGGCACTCTTCCCCTGACGTGGAGTGCAATTGCAATCCGTGACAGCGAAGACGTTACAGCACAATGCACATTTAATTGGTCAAGTATTTTGGCACAAATTGAGCCCAACGGCGAAGCCTGTGTGATACCCTCACCGAGCAGCGCCGGGTACTGGCAGATCAACGTGAGCGCATCAATGGGAATTGGAGGTGAACCAACAATAAACTCTGCAGTAGTTTCAGCCGATCTCCAAATTCCGGACGATGGAGGCGGGAATGGAACGGAGGGCGACGATGGTGGTGGTGGCGGAGGCGGATGGCCGAACGATTCGACTATGGAGGTTAAAAGTGTCGAATTCATCGGAATTCAAAATGTAAAAGTGTTTAACTATACGACAAAATGCGATGGTGGCGACGGTTCTAAACCTTACGATACTCCAGAATGGACAAAGGATCGGAGCAATCCTATTTGTTATTCCGTTAACGCGCCGTTAAAGTTAAATGTAACAATTACTGTAACGCCGAACTCGACCCCGGCGAGGTTTGCGCATTTGAAAGTCAAACGAGGAACGGATAGTGATGAATGTACCATCCTGTTGAAGGGCGGCGACAACAAGATCAGTGATGTCGATTGCGCGAATATCAAAGTCAACGAAGCGATAACAAAGAAGACCCCTCTCAACCTCGAATACCAAGTCGCTTTTAATAATCGAGACAAGCCGCTCGAATGGCAGACGGTCGGCAATTCGACAAATGACCTATTCGTTGTTCTTGATAGACCCAAAGACTCAACTCAGAAACCGACTTACGCACGACTCAAATGGTGTACCGATCACGGAGATGGCAAATCGAACGCAAGTGATTACGCAGCAAAGATACATTCGGATTTATGTCTATTATTCAACCTTGATCATTACAAGGAGGGTCATTCTTGGGAGGTTTGTGACGGAACGAAAGCGGACTGTGGGGAATTGAGCCTTTGCATGCTGAACTGCTGCAACATGATCGGCATCACGGGAGCGACCACTAAATACGCCAATTGTAGTTCCGATAAAAACGTCGATGACGTAGAAACCAGTCAAAAGCCCAACGGTACTCAGACGTTTCTTCGCGCATTCTCGGCCGGCTCGTCGACACCGGGAGAATGGTCGTGCGTGCTTAATGGAACTTTCTATCCGGGAGGCGTACCCGGTGAGTATGACAGCGGTTTGGCGGTGCTTCGCGCCTGGTTAACTGGCAGCTCTTGGGTTCAATATTTCGCATGGTTGCGCGACGGAACCGGTGGAACGGGCGAGCCACCAGCCGAATGGGTTAAATACGGCAATCCGGTTCCGGTGCCTTGAAAGCGCGGATAACTACTTGCATACGAGAGATTCCAATGAAATGTACAAAGTTTCTATTTTGCTGTTTGTTCGCGGTGGCATTCATGCGCTGCGCCAAATCCGAAACGCAAATTGAGCAATTCGGCAAGCAGCTTCAGGTGCTCATGCAGAAATTAGACAAAGATGCAGCGCTTAATATTGACGAAAAGGAACTTGTGATCTCACAAAAGGTGATGGACTTTCAAGTGCATAATCTAACAATAAAAGGAAGGTGGTCAAAAGACACCGGCAAGGAAACCGGACCTGACGTTGACGGATATATGTTCGAAGTTCAAATTAGCACAGATTATGACCCCAAATACGAGATGACCGAGCGCCATAAAGTCGAGAATTTCAAGCCGGATTTTCTTAAGAGCGCGTATAAAAAGCCTTACTTTAACCTTTACAAGTTCCGTTTCAATAACGATGGTTCTAATGTCCATTTTCTTTTCGACATAAAAATTGGTTTGAATGATGGCGACGGAAAAGAGGGTTCGGTCGGCACAAAAGCGTGCACAATTTATAATGCTATGATAAAGCTCATCAAAGAAAATAAATACTGATGGGAAAATAGGAAAATAGGGACAGTCATAAATAGGGACAGCGCCTATTTGGTAATTAGGCGCTGTCCCTATTAATCTAGAAAAGTTAAGAGGATGGGAACATCAATGTTGAAGCACCCGATTATACTGGCTCTCACATGCGTTGGCGGCTTCGCGAGCGACGTGGACTTTTCCAAAGTCGGTGCCGCTATTAAGTCTCTCAATGGAACAATTTCATCCACGGAACGCATTGAGCTTTGGCAAAAGATTGAGAGGATCGGAATACATGATGTCTCTGATTTTTTTCCCGGTTTGGATAGGAAAGAAACTGTCGAGACCGCGCTTCATGCGATTTGGTCGTCTGGCAGCCATCTTGACGATGCGAGATTGGAAAAGATTAGGAAAATCGCGAAAAATGAAAAAGGCGGGAACAACTGGGTCGCAATGGCTTGGGCGATTTCAATTATCTTGGATAATGAAAACGGGTTTTGCGAGGCGAGGACGTTACTCGCTGACAAAGGACAAAACCCCTGCGGAAATCTACTGAACTGGATAGTGGTTTGGTGTGAGGATGTGGATAATCAACAATCAATTCTAAATCATACCGCCGCAGATGCCTTTTTAAGCACGTTATTCGAACGGATTATCGATCATCTAAAAGCCGATCCATACGACGACACAAACAGAAATCTTGTCGTGAGCTTGGGGAAATGGCCAGATTCTTTAAGGAGATTTGACCAAAATCGTGGCCTCGCTATGTTGGGCGCGTTTGAGAATTTCGACTTTTATATGCCAGCAACTTGGGAATCGAAATGGCACTTGCCAATATTCGCCAGTGTAAAAGAGATAACTCAGAGTAATTCGGACTCTTTGAAAAGAAAGTTAGACGACCTTTGGAAACACGGGGATTCAGTTGACAAACAAATTTATCTGTACGCATTTTGGGCGAGTGACGCGGGGAAATCCGAATTCGTACGCAGGCTAGTCGCAGGCGAAAAGGATGACAAGAAACTCGCAGAGCTCGACGCAAAATTAGCGAAGATAGCGAACTTTGAGACCAAAGTCACGTACATGGAAATCTCAGACTTGGCTTTTCACCGCAAGACTTTTTCCGACCGCCTTGCCCCGCCCAAAAGGGCCGGATGCGAAAATAATAAATAGGGACAGCGCCTATTTGGTAATTAGGCGCTGTCCCTATTTATCAGTGGGCTCAAGGTGGCCTTCTTGGTGGTTGGTATACAGGCGATAGATGCGCGGCATACGTCAAGAAAAACCTACAGGGTAAGACATACGCGGGACCATTGGCCCAAGCGAACGCCGAAGCGATTAGTGATATAAATGTACAATCGGTGGCCTACGTTAATGCCGAAAAGAACGACTGGGTAGCGAGATACAAAGCCAACCCGGGGAAAGTCGAGGCTCCTGCGTACTCAGTTTCCGATAATATTGATCCAAAGTACATAATGCAGGTCCAATGCGGGAATTTTCCGTCAGGAGATAATTTTGTTCCAAAACCGGTCAACCAACTACCGTAGTAAGCGAGGACAATCACTTGTGTCATTCATAATGAAAGCCTTCGTATTTCTTGTGTTGACGCGCATAATTTGCGTTGTGCCGCCGTGCCTTTGCGCTGAGGAAAACCCTGCAAAACAGAAGGCACTAAAGTGGAGCGAACTAATCTCGCGATTTGGTCCTAATCGAGCCAGCGCCAGACCCGGTTCTCTCGCGGTCATTCGCTGTAATCTCAGGCGATTGGTGCCACATATAAATGCGGCATCGGTTGTTTCGTGGTACGCAATAGTTGAAACCGAGCAAGTCCTGATCGATTACGACTGGAAGCACCCGGATCGGCTTAAGGCTTATTATGATCTTATTGGTAAAAAAATTGATTACGAGCGGATTAAACCAAAGGATGTTTTGGCCGTAAAGATGCCGATAGAATTTAGGCCTGAGATGATCGATCAGACGCTACCGAAAACCTTGATTATGCCGGTGCATCCGACGGTCAAGTTTGCCTCATTTCTTGAATTGGGACTTGAACCGGGAGGCAAGAGTGATGAAGCCCGGTCGAGGAGGCTGCTTGAAAGTTGTTTGATTTCGATTCCAAAGGGTTCGAAGGAACAATAGGGACAGCGCCTATTTGGTAATTAGGCGCTGTCCCTATTTATCCAATCGCGATTACATGGACGAGGGATCAAATCGACGGCGGGAAAGATCCGACGATAAAGGGAAAGAAAATTGACAAGTAACTGGGACTACAATGATGAAAAGCATTCGATCTGTCTGTCTAATGTTTCTTGGCGCCAGTTTGTATGCCGGTGATTTTGTATTAACAATCGCGCCAATTAAGGATATTTTTGATTCCGGCGAGCCAGTGATTTTTAAGGTCGAGCTTGAAAACTTATCGAGAGAGGATTTGATTTTGCCATTCGAATATCCATATCTGCCATGGATTGAATACGACGGTGCGCCAGTTCGCGACAGTGGCATACAATACAAAGCCCCAGCTACGGTATTTAACACAAAATCGAAACTCGAAGTTTACTTAGTATTAAACCGCTATTTCGGCGACAAAACGTTGACGTCGGGTGAACACACGATTAAATATAAGTTCTCGTTAAAAACAACGCTGCTAAACGGCACCGCTGGCCCCACCGCGCAAGGCAAAGGAAGCTTCAATTACAAGATCGCGTCATCTGAATTGGACATTAAAAAGTATTTAGGCAACCTTGAAAAAGGATCGGTAGCTGGCAATACGCTTCGAGCACGGGAGATTTTAGAGTGCGCGAACTTTATAAAAACTGAAGACGTCATAAAAATTATCGATAGGCATATCTTCGAGTGGAAGGACGACATCCACCGCATAGTTCCAATTCTTATTGCCAATGGAGACAATAAAATTTCACAGCGTTTGAGCACAATGGTGCTTCGCGACAACGACTTCGATATTGATGGTCCAGCTGCATTGGCTCTTTTCCACACACTGGCGCAACACCAGAAAGTCGATAAGGACTTTGTGAATACTTTTGTAAAGGCGCCTCCTTGGGCTGCGCGGAATTTCGCGATCATTCAGTTTTTGGGGGAGAAATCCAGAGCTGAGTTTGTCGAAGAGAGCGCGATTCGCTCGGTTATGAAAAACGTCGAGCCGGAGACATTTGAGTATGGCCTCTTGAGAAAGGTACTTGAGAATATTTCCAAAAAATAACGTATAAATAGGGACAGCGCCTATTTGGTAATTAGGCGCTGTCCCTATTTATCATTTCTCTATCACGGTGAGTGATTGACATGCGTCCCATTCAGATAGGTCTATGCCTTGCATCATTAGCGTCGCTTGCGGTCGTCGCGGGCGACTCGAGTTACGATAAGATTGCAGAAATTATACGCTCGGTACCGGGTACAATATCGATCGACGAAAGTCGTTTTATACGTCAAAAACTGGATGAAATCGGCATTAAAGACCCGTCTGAGATATTTAACGCGCTTGAAAAAAAGGAAAACGTTGAAGTAGCGCTTCATGCAATCTGGGCGTTTCATTCACACCTCGACGATAATCAGAAGAAGTGCATTACACAATTGACGAAAGGAAGTGCCGGAAAAATTAACTACCGATCAATGGGCTGGGCCTTCTTCATACTTCTTGATGATGAAAATGGATTTAAAGAAGCGAGTCGACTGCTCATGGATAAGGATACCCACATCTGTATCGACACGTTGCGCTGGCTTATTGAATGGTGTGAGGACCGCGATAACCAACGGACGGTAGCTGATCGGATATCGGGAGACGCATTTGTAACGTCGGTATTTGAGAAAATCACGGAGCACCTGACGCTTCACCCTTTTGACGAATCAAATCGAAATATACTTTCAAGCTTAGCCGCGTGGCCACCTTTGCTTAAGAAATTTGAACCTGCACGACGCCGCGCTTGCATAACGGCATTTTATCATTTCGATTTTTATATCCCAGAGAACTGGCCATCGACGTGGCATTTGCCGTTATTTAACGTCGTGAAGGAAGTCGTCGACCAGAACGACGTGGCAGCACAAAAGAATATTCGCGTATCATGGCTACATGGGGATTCTATCGACAGACAGCTTTATCTTTACGCTTTTTGGGCAAGCGGCATCGGAAAAAGCGACTTCGTCCGCGAATTAATAAAGCTTGAAAAAAGCGACTCGCTAGTTACCGAGTTAGATTTGAAACTATCGAAAATAGCTAAATTTGAGACTAAGGAAATTTACCAAAATATCGCGAATTTGGCTTTTCGAAAGGAAGGTAACGCCGATCGTATGTTTTCACCGGAAAAAAAAGACTGCGACCAGTAATTCCTCGGGAAAATAGGGACAGGCACCTATTATTAATAAGTAATACTGACCACTGTGCGTTATAAAGCCCCCCTCTTGCCTTCCCCACCCCCATTTGGTATAAGCTCCCCCATCCTTTTCGGAAAATTCCCGTGCGCACACTCTTCCTCCCCGCCGCATTTCTTGTGTGTCAGCTACTCGCCGCCGAATCCCCGCGCGACAACACCGCCGCCTTCATCGATCAGGTCACGGAGCATTTCAAAGCGTGGGACCAGGACGGCAACGGCAAGCTCTCGATGAGCGAACTCAACGCCGCGGCCGGCAACCCGAAGACCGAAGGCGCGGAGGCGGCGGCGGTGGCCGCATTGAAGCGCGCGCAGAATCCGAAGCTGCCGGCAGTCGAGTTGACGCTGGAGAACATCGTCAAGCTGGCGAAAACTCCGCCGGCCGCCGCGGAAGGCCCGAATTTTCCGAAGATGTACGGCGAAGGGCTCTCCAAGGTCGGCCGCGCCAACCGCGTGTTGTTCGCGTCGGAAATTCCGCAACTGTCGTCGCTGCATCAAGGCCGGCTGGGCGATTGTTTCTGTCTGGCGCCGCTGGGCGCGATGCTGCACCGCGATCCGAAGCAAGTGCAGGCGATGTTCCACGAATTGCCCGATGGAAGTGGAAAATGCGAACTGGTGCTGGGCAAAAGAACCGTCACGGTCGAAATGCCCACCGACACCGAACTGGCGCTCAGCTCCGCGGCGCGCCGCGACGGCATCTGGGTGAATCTCTATGAGAAAGCGGTCGGCCAGGTGCGCAACGATTCCAAGCCCGAAAAAGACCGCACCGCCGAACCGCTCGACGCCGTCGCACGCGGCGGCTCCGCCGGCACAATCCTGGCCTTGATCACCGGCCACGAAATCACCCGCTTCGGCTTTAAACCGTTCAAAGACGCCTCGCTCTCCGCCGAACAAAAAGCCGCAAAAATGAAAAGCCTGCGCGAGCAGCTTGCCGCGGCCGTGCGCGAAAAACGCCTGATGACCTGCGGCACGATCACACCGACCACGCCCGGCCTCACGCCCAACCACGCGTACGCGATTCTGGATTACGACGAAAAAACCGACGCCGTGCAGTTGTGGAATCCCCACGGCAACAATTTCACGCCGAAAGGCGAGCCGGGATTGCTCAACGGCTACCTCCACAAAAACGGAATCGCCTCCATCCCGCTCGCCGATTTCGTGCAGCAGTTTTCGGGGATGGCGTTTGAGCAGGGGGGGAAGTAAGGGGGATCTCGGCAAATACGGGGGGTTCGGCTGCGCTGTCACTCTTAAGCGATGAAAAAGTTCGTGCAAGTCCCCGAATTCAGGTTCATAATAAACGTGTGCTTCATCCTCGCAATACAGGGGGAACCCACAATGAGACACGTCATGGCGTTCGCATTCGTTTTGCTTCTGGCCGGATATTGTTCCGCGGCTCACGCGCAATATGCACAGACCGCCAAGATCACCGGGGATGCCTCCTCGGCCTTCGTGAACTTTGGTTCCGCTGTTTCGCTCTCGGCGGATGGGAACACGGCCTTGATCGGCTGCCCCGATACGAATAGCAATGGAGGCAGCGCAGTCGTGTTTGCACGCAACGGCGCGGATTGGATCCAGGTCGCCACGCTCGCGGGGACACCCGACTTTGGCGCGTCACAAGGCTATTCCGTTGCACTGTCGGCCGACGGCAACACGGCTCTGATTGGCGGACCCACCGATAGTTTAACTATAGGAACGGTGTGGGTGTTCACGCAGAGTGGCGGGATTTGGACCCAGCAAGCCAGACTCGAGTCCCCTAATGACGCTGAAGGACTACCTGAATTCGGGTATTCGGTTGCGCTCTCTGCCGATGGGAACGCGGCCCTAATTGGCGGACCTCAAGATAACTACGACCCCACCTTTCAACTTGCAGATGGCGCAGCGTGGTTATTTACGCGGAGCGGCGGGACGTGGACGGAGTCGGTTAAATATTTTGGGGATGAGGGTTCGGGGGCGGGCACTTCCGTTTCGCTGTCGGCCGATGGGAAGACGGTGCTGATAGGCGAGCCATTCTATAGTGGAGGAAACAGCGGCGGAAATGACGGCGCCGCGAAGGTGATTCAAGAGCAGGGCGAATTCGATCCTTCTCTTATTGCCACACTTGTGCCGTCAGATCTCGTTACGTCATCGGGAGGAAAAGCATGGCCGGGAGAAGTCGGGTGTTCCGTTTCGCTGTCGGCCGATGGGAGCACGGCCTTGGTAGGCGGATTTGGCGATAATGACTTTATCGGTGCCGCGTGGGTGTTCAAACAGAGCGGCGGCGTGTGGGCGCAGCAGGGCAGTAAACTCGTGGGCACAAACAGTGTGGGTGCGCCGAATCAGGGCAATGCGGTTTCTCTCTCCGCCGATGGAAACACGGCACTGGTAGGCGGATTTGAAGATAGTAACTATATCGGCGCCACGTGGGTGTTCACGCAGAGCGGCGGCGCGTGGACGCAGCAAGGCGACAAACTCGTGGGCACGGGCGTCGGTGGAGATTCCGCAAATCAAGGCAGCTCCGTTGCACTTTCCTCCAATGGAACAACGGCCCTGATAGGCGGACCTTTCGACAGCAACGGTCTCGGTGCCGCGTGGGTCTTCGCAAATAATCTGACGACGACGGTGGCTGCGGATGCCTTCGCCGGTTATAGCCCGTCGCCGTTCAACGCCGTTCTAACCGCGAACGTTACTGCGTCATCCGGACCGGTCAATGAAGGCCAGGTGAAATTCTCCGTCATCGGCACGGGTCTTCTCTTTCTTGTAAACGTATCCAACGGCGTTGCCAGCAGCTCGGTGACGGTGACCGGGTTATCGCCAAACGCATACGTAATCCAGGCCGATTATTTAGGGACTGCGAATTTTGCCCCGAGCCAGGGTTTTGCGAATCTGACGATCTATGATTACCTTTTTTTAAGCGCGCCCACGGCGACGCCGAACCCCGCGGGCGTGGGGCAGACGGTCACGTTTATGGCCGTTCCTGCAGGCGGATCGCTGGCGACTGCCTGGACCTTCGGTGACGGCACGACAGGGGCAGGACCGACCGTCACGCACTCCTACACTTCCGCGGGGACGTATACGGCGACCGTGATCGCCTCGGATACACATGCTCTAAGCATCTCGAGCACCGTGCAGGTCATGGTTCTCGCGCCCCTTGTCGGCACCGGCAACGACAGCGACGGCGACGGGTTCTCGGACAACTTCGAAAATGCGGTCGGTACCGATCCATTGAGCGCGGCCAGCACGCCGTCGGGCCAGCCGATCACGGCCGCCACGCTGCAAACGCTGGCCTTGTCGAAACCGTCGATCAAGCTCAATCTCGCCAAGGGGGGCGGCGACTCGATTCAGTTCTCAGGCACGCTGGCGGTCCCGGCCGGATTCAAAACCAACGGTTCGAAGGTATACTTCGATGTGGGCGGCGTGGCGAAAGTTCTGATGCTTACCCCAAACGGCAGCGTGACAAACGGCGGCGACACGGTGAAGATTTCAATCAAAGCGAAGAAGGGCGCGGTCGCAGCCCAAACATCGAAGTACGAGGCCACCTTCAAGAAGGGCACGTTCGCCGCGACGCTTGCCAATTTCGGCCTGGCCAACGACAATGTCCCGGCCGCACCGGTCATGCTCCCGTTTACGTTCATCTTCAACAACATCGTCTACCAGAAGATACAGGCGATGAGCTATTCCGCAACGAAGGGCAAGAGCGGCACGGCGAAGTAATTCCGATTTGATTTACAGCTTCTAAATATGGATGGTCCTCTATTATTAATTGACTGTCCCTGTTTACACAGGCATAAACAAAATGAATCAATCCTTTATTGTCACCGCCGCCTTCGCTTTGGCTATATCGTGCGCACTAAACGTCGCGAGAATCAACGCAGCCGATCAGCCTCGGCCACCCTTTGCAGACTACAAATTAGCGGACTCCGAATTAAAAGTCGTCGGTATCGACGCCGATCCGAACGAATCTTTTCTGTCGCTGCAGCTCGACAGCGCTGGCCGGCTGTTTGCGGGCTGTCGCGAGGCGCTTTTCGTATATGAGCCTGCACAAAACGGGCTGTACCAGCCGCGGCAGCTTCTGTATCGGTTTCCCAAGAATTCGTGGGTTTACGGCATTGCGATCCGAGGTACCGATTTAATCGTCTCCACGCATACGGCTGTCTATACGCTCGAAGGCGCGGTCTTAAAACGCGAAGGAATTCAGCCCAAGCGGCTATTATGGGGCTTGCCGATGCTTCCTTATTTTGAGGAACATCAAGGCATGCATGCCGTGGAAATAGGGCCCGATGGCGACCTCTATGTATCTCTCGGAGACAACTTGGTTGGATACGGCGATTTTAAACGTGCGGATCATTGGGGACACTGGACCTTTCGGCACGGCGAAAACAGCACTCCGATTACGACGGTCGGCGCGGTCGTTCGGCTCTCGCCCGACGGCAGCCGGCTTGTGCCCATCGCCCGCGGCTTGCGCAACTGCTGCGGTCTGGCGTTCGACTCGAATTGGAATCTGTTTGGAAACGATAACGATCACGAGAGCCTTCCCGACGAATACGTGCCGGGCCGCTTGTTGTACATCACGCCGCACGCCTATTACAGTTGGCCGCGCGGCTGGCTTATCGAGAAACATCCGTGGCGCACGGAAATGCTTGCCACGCTCAATCCCAACCTCGGGCGCTACGTCCCGACAGGCCAGGCCTACTACGACGACGCCTTTCTGCCGGAAAAATTTCGAGGCAATCTTTTGGTTGCGGAATGGGGGAAAGGCGTGCTTCCCCGATACCCCCTCAACCAGAGTGGCGCGAGTTTCAAAGCAGATCAGATGCCGTTTCTCCAGTGCGTTAAAAATGTCCGTCCCGTGGGCGTTGCGATTGGCCGCGGCGGGCGGATTTTCGTCTCGTCTCTGGTGATGCACGCGAATGAAGCGTCGCCGGTTTGCAGCAGTGAATTGATTATGATCACGCGCGCCGATGACGCGCCCAATGCGCCGTTCGATGCGTATGACGAGACGGCTGCGTCACCGGAAAAACTGTTCGCCGAGCTGGAAAGTGCGTCGTGCCAGCGCCGCTATCGCGCCCACGTCGAACTGCAGCGCCGCGGAAACCTCGTCTCACGGGAAGCGGCCACCCGGTTGGCCGGCGCTCCCGATGGAAGTCCAGTGCAGTCGTCCCTCGCGTGGATTGCCGCATCCGGCGGAGAACGAGCCGCGCTGGTCAAGCTGGCGTCTTCGCCGGATCCCAACGCCCGTTTGCAAGGTATCCGCGCGCTCGCCCGTTTCGGAACGTCAGCCCAGGATTTGGCGCTCTTTGAAACGGCGCTCACCGACAAAAATCCGCAGGTGGCACACGCGGCGCTGATCGCAACCTTCGACCGCTTTGACGATTATCCCAAAGCAGCGGTCCTCACCTGTGCGCAAAGCGACGATAGTTTTCTGCGCCAAACGGCTGTGCAGCTCCTCGCCGAGAAAGCGCCTTTGGCGGATTTGCAGAAATTCACCGGTTCCACGCTTTCCTCGGAAAGAATGGCCGGAGTGTTGGCCGCGGGTTTTCGCTTGACCGTGCCGCCGGCCGTGAAGCCGCTGCCGGCGACTATTCCGCTGAACGCCAAAGGCTTCAACGCGCGCGTGGCTTATGTTGATGGCGTCGCAGACCTGCAGAAATTCGGCCCGCTGGGTGTGTTCACGATGGCCGATGCATGGGCGCACAAGACAAAGACAGCGGAGGATGACGCGCTTTTTGACATGCTTTCCGTGCGCTTGAACGATGCCGATGAGCGGATCGCAAAGGAGGCTGCGTTTTTCCTGCGGCTGCTGAAAGATCCGCGCGTCGATGCAAAAGCCGCTTCGATTTTGGGGATCGCCGCACCCGTGCAAACAAACGCGCCGATCGCCAACGCCAAGGATGCGGACACGACGGAAATGCCTGACGCATTCCGCGCGCTGGATTGGAGCAAGGAGTCCGCTTTGGGCGACGCTAAACAGGGCCAGGCTTTATTCGCGACACGAGGCTGCGCCGTCTGCCACGCCGTCAAAGCGGGCGACAAAGGCGGCGGCGGACCCAGCCTTGCGGGGGTCGCCGGCCGTTTCAATGTGGCCTACCTGGTCGAATCGGTGATGCTGCCCAGTAAAACCGTCGCCCCCATGTTCCGCGCCTCGCTCGTCAAGCTTAACAGCGGGGAGGTGCTCAGTGGTCTCATCTGCGGAGAGACGGGCGACGAAATTGAAATGCTGCTGTCCAATGGAACCCGGCGGATCGTAAAAAAAGACGCGATTGAGAAACGCAAAGTTCTGGAAAAATCGCCGATGCCCGAAGGACTAATTCAAACCCCCGCGGAATTGCGCGACCTTCTTGCATTTCTGATCGCGCAAAAGAATTGAGGGGCGCTATTCGCCGCATGTGGCTTTGTTGCCCTTACAAACCAAATTCCTTCGCGAAATTCGCGCGATTCGTTGTTCCAACAACCCTATGGCAACAATCCGGCATCGTTCAACGGCCGCCGGATCGCCTCCTCCACGCCCAGAATCGTCAGCGGCGTCTGCGCTTCGATCTGCAATTCGGTCCCCGCCTGCGTGACTTTGATGTGCATCGGAACGCCTTTGAGCAGCCCCGCAATCACCGCGAAATCCGGCCAGATGATCTGCGGCGTCTGCCACTGCAACTGCGCCATCTTGTACGGCATCTCCATGTACTGCCGCGATTCCGCAAACACATTCAGCAGCGCGTTTGGATCGAAACCGTTGGCCAGATAATCCTGAAACACTTTGCGCGCTGCAATCCGCGCGTTCGGGTTCTGATTCAGCGCCGCGTCCGCCGCCAACTGCGCAATGTCCTTCGACGACGCGTACGCAAAATAATTGTTCTTCATCCAAAACCCGCCGCTGTTTTCGTCGTCCGGGTCTTCCGCGTAATAATCGCCGCCGTTCATGAGCTGCTTTTTAAATCGCGGCTCCAATCCCACGTTCGCTTTTTCAAGCGCCGTTGAAACCACCGTTGGATCTTTCAAGTTCATCGCGAACAACACCGCTTGCGGAATGTGATCCGGATCGGCGGGCGGATTGGCGGGCGGAGGCACTTGCAATTTCGCGAGATCAATCCGCTCCGGAAAAAACGCCACCGCCATCGGCCCGTCGGATTGTTCGAAGAGCAGTTCCGGCGTCAACCCCGCCTTCGCCAGCCGCTCGATATGCGGCATGCTTTTCTCCGGCTCCGCCGGCTGCCCGTTTTTCTTGTCGCCAGGCTTGTCTCCTTTATCTTTCATCGCTGCGGGGTCTTTAGGCTTGGTCAAGTCGCCGCCGCCCAAATCCAACGCCTGCTTCGCGCGCGTTTCTCCCTGCGCGGGAGGCTTCGGCGGCACGACGGCCGCATTGGGTTTCAGCGGCTGAGCGTTCAAATTCGGATCCACATGCAGCGGCAAACCGTACAGCGCATCGATCGAACGGAGCGCCGCCGCCAGCTCCGCCGAATGCTTCGCCACATCCCCGTTGAACGTCCCCACCAGCGCCGCTTGAAACGGAACCAAATCCAGCGCCTGCGGTTGATTCGCCGCGGCCGGTTTGAGCGCCATGCGCTGCAACACCGCCAGCAGCCCCTTGTTCTTCGCCCCTTTCAACGACAGCCGCGTGAACTCCTCCACGCCCTGCTCGTTCAATGTCAGCGCCGATTCGTAAAAGCTGCCTTCACCAAATCCAAACGTATCCATCATTCCGGCTTGCTCGTCGTCGATGATCTGATTAGCCTCGGCCAATTTCGCCAGGCCATCGCCGGACAGCCGCACATACAAATCCGCGTTCGGCCGCGCCTGCTTCAATTTCGCCAGCACCGTCGAAAGCGGCTTCGGCGGCGGCGTGATCAAATTGTCGAGAAAACTTTCCATGCCCTTGGTCGTGAGCGCGTGAATCAAACGCCCTTGCCCGAAGACCGTGCTCGCGCCGACCTGCTCTTCAATTTGGAATTTCTTGTACTGCCGTTTCGTCTTGACCGGATCGTTCATCCCCTCGAACATCGCGCGCACCTGCGCTTCGACTCCCGCGGGATTCTTCGATTCCAGCACGTAAAGCAGCGGCGGATCGATCTCGTGCGCCTCGATCGTGTCGGGACTCGCCAGCGCAAACATCGCTTTGCCGCTGGCCAATTTCGGCAGCGCGTTGATCGCGTCGAAGACTTTCAATTCCGTGTCGATCAGCGACGCGCGGTACGCCGTGATCAGCGCCTGCATCGACTTCGTCGGCCACAATTTTCCCAGCGGCGTGGCTTTCATCCGCTCGACGGTCCGTTCCGCATCGGCAAATTCCAGAAACAGCACCGTGTCCGCCGGCAGCACGTCCGCATACGATTTAATTTGAATCGCCGCATCCGCCAGCCGCGCGCTAAGGCGTTTCGCCCGCGCCGCGATCTCAGGATTCGCCGACACTTCCGCCTCCCGAAGCTGTGCCGCCGCTGCATTCCCGATTTGCAGCAGCGCCTTCTCCGCGTCTTCCCGCGCAACCGTGTCAGCCGCGCCAAGCTGCTCGATCAGCGCCTTAATTTTCGGATCGGCGCCCTTCGGCACATCCACAACTTCGCCCGGCTGTTCCGCGCGCGCGGTGATCGCGCTCAGCAGCAGCACAACGCCCAGGCAGCGCAGCCAAAAAGTCACTCGAGAAGCGTCCATAGCCACAGCTCCTTTTAGACACTCAACGCCAAACCGCATTATACACGGACGCGCGCCGCATTCGATCCTTTAAGGCTAAACAGTCGAGTGGCGATAAAGTGCTGAGTGCTGAGTGCTGAGTGCTGAGTCCTGAGTGCTGAGTCCTGAGTCAGTCCTAAGTCCAGACACTTGAGTAAAAGCGAGGCGGCAAAAAGTTTGGTTGGGTGGCCCACCCCGTTACTCTCCACTCTCCGCTCCCTACTCTCCACTCTCCACTCTCGACTTCAATGCCCCTCCCCTTCCACCGTCACCCACTCCGCCGCAAAAAACACCGCCGCCATGATCGCATACCCAATTGCCCACTCGTAAGCTGGCTTAAGCTGGATCGCCGTGTCGCCATGCGCGAACACATACGAATGCATCAGCCCCGTTAAACTCAAGCCCGCCGCCGCCGCGCACCACGCCGCCGCCGCGCGGAATTTGCGCTCGATCACCGCCACCGTCGCCGCCGACAGAATCATCGCCGTAAAAATAAATCCTGTCTCCAGCGCGAAGGCGCCGTTGAGCCAAATGTGCTCCTTCGTTTGAAACGCATCGATGGTTTTGGCCAGAAAATTCGGATCGTTGGAAAAACTGTAGCCCGCGACACGCAAGCTCGCTTTGATCATCAGCGCGCCCCACGCCGCGATACCCGGCAGCAGCCCAATCACCACCGCGGGCGCGTGCTCTCGCGGCACCGCCTGAAACGCCTGCGCCGCGATCACAATCCCGATCCACAGCACGATCGCCATGCCCGCATCGATCGGCACGACGTTCGCCAGAAAAGCCAGCGCACCCGTCAGACAGACGATGGTGATCACGACGCCGTTAAGCACCGAATAGCCCGCGCGCGCGCCCATCGCTTTCCAGCCCGGATGTCCGATGTAAATCGTGGTCGGAAAGCACGAGCCGAACAGCGCCGCCGCAATCGACCCGCAGCCGTTGACGATCAGCGACGGGCGCGTCTGATACAAATCGCCCGCCGCTTCCGCCGACTCGATGTTCTGCAGCGACCCGATCAGATTGAACAAGCCCATCGGCACGATCACCGAAATGTACCGCGCCCAATAACCCGGTTGAAACGACGCAATAAAATCGCCGATGACAGGCACCGGCGGATAAAATGCCTTCTCGGCTTGCTGCGCTTCGGCCGGATGAATTCCGGTCAGCTTGGCCAGAATCACGCCGACGATCACCGCTACCAGCCCGCTCGGCAATCCGCCTTTGAAGCGCACGCGGCCAAAATACGCCAGCAGAATAATCCCCAGCGTCGCCAGCCCGACGATCGGATGCGCATACGTTTGAAATACAAACGACAGTGAAATAAATGGAATCGCAATCCCCGCGAGTGTCGAAAGCAGCGCCGCGCGCGGCGTGCTTTTGCGAATGCGCTCCGCAAAAAAAGCTCCGGCAAATTCAATCGCGCCCGAACCGAAACACGCCGCCAATCCCGCGCGCCACGCCGCCAGCGATGCGTCGTCCGGCGTTGCGCCCGCGTCAAGCGCGATGCCGCGTGCCGGCAGCATCACCAAAAACACGTGCGCGAAAAGCGACACGGTATTGATGCCATAAGGCAGCGCACAAATATCCTTGCGCCCCGTCTGCTCGCTTAGTTTGCGCGCCTGCCACGCATAGAACAAATTTCCAAGCAGAATCGACACCGCCGCGCCCGGCAGCACGCGCCCATAAAGCAGCGCATCGTTGAAATGCAGCACTTCCTTGCACAATTCGCGGATCAGCAGCAACTGCACAAAATTGTCCAGCGCCAGCCCAAAAAAGCCGTCAATGTCCCCGCGCACAAACCACGGCATCGGCGCGCTCTTCCCGTTGCTCATTTCACACTCCGCGAATCGTTTGGAATTATCGCATGATACTCACCCCCTTCGATTTTTCGCGCAAGTTTTCCGCACCGTTCACGTATCACCTCATGAGGGAATTCGATGCCCCCGCCCCGTCCAAAATTTCCGCGCATCGCCGCCGTCATGCTCGCCGCACTGGCCTGCCGCGCGGCATCGTGCGCCACGCCCGCTCCGCCCGACACCCCCGAAGAAATCGAAATCAAACAAAACGCGTACGCCACGGTCAGCGCCGAAGAAGAAAAAGCATTCACGCGCAAGCAAGCGCCCAAACTCGGCGAATGGCTCTACACGTATCACGAGAAGCCGCAGTCTTTCGACGAGTACCGCATCAAATGGCACGTGCGCCCCACGACAGAACGCCGCACCATCGTGCTCCAGCCGCTCGGCGAAATGAACGACGAACAGAAAAAGCTCCTCGACGAGATGCGCGAATACGCCGAGATTTTTTTTCAGCTTCCCGCGCGCATCGAAAAACCGCTCGAACTGAAACTCGACGATTCCTCGAAGCAGCTTACGCGCAAAGTCCCGCTCGGCCGCCGCCTGCCCGGCTACGAATTGCAATACTGCGCCGAGCGCATCCTCGATTCGCTGCTGATGCAGCGCGTCCCCAAAGACGCCGTCGTCTATCTCGGCATCACCATGCAGGACTTGTACGCCGACGATCTCAATTACGTCTTCGGCCTGGGCGACGTGCGCGCGCGCGTGGGCGTCTACAGCTTCGTGCGCTACTTCCCCGAATTCTGGAACCAGCCGCGCCAGCCCGGCGCCGAACGCACCGCGCTGCTGCGCGCCTGCAAAGTCCTCAACCACGAAACGGGCCACATGTTCGGCCTGCTGCATTGCATCTTCTACGATTGCTCGATGAACGGCTCGATGAGCCTTCAGGAAATCGACTCCGCACCCGTCCATTTCTGCCCAATCTGCCAGCGAAAATTGCAATGGAATATCGGCTTTGACACAGAAAAGCAGCTCAAAGAACTGCAAGCCTTCTATGCGAAACACAATTTGAAAGACGAAGCCGCCTTCACGGCCGCCCGCCTTGACCTTTGGCGCAAAACCGAAGCCCTCGAAAAAAAGAAGCGCATCCTGGACGAATAGTCGGAGCGGCGGCACTCTTGCCGCCGTTCATTCGTGGCGATGCAACCAAGGGCGGTAGGAGTGCCGCCCCTCCTTTGTCACGCGCCGCCCCCCGTGGTAAAACCCGCTCATGCCCCTTCGAAAATCCGTAATGGCGCTGCTGCTGGCCGTGCCGGTTTTCCTCTACATCGTCTACCCGCTGGGCGCGCTGCTGAGCGACAGCGTCACGCTGCCCGTCGCCGATTTCCGCGCGGACAAAATGGGCTGGCACCCCGCGCACCAGCCGTTCGCCGCCGGTCTGCGCTGCGCCTTCGTCGAATCGAAAACGCGCGACGCGATCTGGGGCACGCTGAAGCTCTCTATATTAAGCGTGCTCAGCGCCGGCGCGTGGGGCTTGGGCCTCGCGCTGCTCTGGACGCGCCGCGAATTTCCCGGCCGCAAATTCTTCGCGGCGCTCGGCTACTCTCCGGTACTGATGCCGCCCATAGTCGGCACGCTCGCCTTCTACGCGCTTGCCGGCGAAACCGGCGCGCTCTTCCGCGCGCTTCCCTTTTTGCGCGAATGGCTCACGCCCTTCCTGCGCGTGCTTATCGTTCACACCTATTCCTTCGGCTGCTTCACCTTCGCCTTCGTTGCCGCCGCGCTTGAAACCGCCGACTCCTCGCGCGAAGAAGCCGCGCGCAGCCTCGGCGCAAATCGCTTGCGAACATTCTTCGCCGCGACCTGGCCCGTGATCCGCGCGCCAATGCTTGCCGCCGCGCTGCTCACGTTCATGTCTTCCGCGGCGAGTTTCAGCGCGCCATACATGCTCGACAATTCATCGCGCTACCTCACCGTCGAAATCTACAATGAAAATCGCGACCTCGCCATGCAGCGCAGCCTCAGCGTGCTTCTGGCCGCGCTCTCCGTGTCGATGCTGCCCATTTTTCTCTACGTATCCAAACGCAGCAACGCGCCCGCTGGCGCCGAGTGGGGCGTCAAAGGCGCCGCGCGCCGCGGACTGCCGCCCGCACGCGGTACGCACGCGCGCGCGCTTCAAGCGCTCTCGCTGATCGCCGCCGTGCCGCTGCTGCTCCCTCCATTAATGGTGGTCGGCGGGATGTGGACCGCGCCCAACCCCGGCGAACAAACCGGCGTCACTGCCGCCTTTCGCAATTTGACCGGCGAAGATTGGAATTCGCTCGCGCGCAGCCTCTCCTATGGCGCGGTCACGGCGCTGATCTGCATGAGCGCCGCCGCGCTGATCGCGCTGGCGCTCAAACGCGCGTCCGTACTGGCCGCATTCCCCGTCGAATTTGGTGTGATGCTCGCGATGGCCCTCCCCGGCAGTTCGATCGCCATCGCCCTCCTCAGCGCCTTCAACGATACCTCCGCGCTGGCCTTCGGCGCCGCGCTCGGCGGCACGCGCGCGATTTTGATTCTCGCGTACGTCGTGCGCACGCTGCCGCTGGCCGTGCGCCCCGCGCGCGCGGCGTTCGACGCGCTCGGCAACGACTTGGACGACGCCGCCAATAATCTCGGCGCAAAACGCGCACGCACTTTTTTCAGCGTGACATTGCCGCTGATATTTCCGTCGCTCCTTGCCGGCGGCCTGTTGTGCTTCATCACCGCCGCCGGTGAATTCGTCGCCTCCGCGCTGCTTTCCAGCGTCTTCACGCAGCCGGTTAGCGTGCGCATGAACGAACTTTGGCGCGGCGGCGGCTCCGCCACCTACGCGCTCGCGCTGAGCCTGATGGCCCTTTGCGGAATTTTAACGCTCGCGTCACGTGCGATCGTATCGCCGGCGTCCCGTGGTGCAGGCGTCTCGCCTGCACGGTCGCGCGAAGCGCAATTGTGAATTGACTATTTTTTTCGCGGGACAAGCGTACACTAGGCGCGTCATTAATACGATGCTTGCAAAACGTCGAGGACAAACCATGCCGAGATTTTGCACGGAACACGTCCGCCGATTTTCGCTGATTGCGGTCTTCTTGCTCGTCGCCCTCCGCGCCGCCGAAGAACCGCCGTTCGAACACAGCGCTGAATTCATCCGCAACGAAGTGCGCATCGCCGCCACGGGCATCCGCGCGCTGGCCGTCGCCGCTCATCCAGACGACGAAGACGGCGCGACGCTGAGTTTCTTGCGGCGCGAAGGCTGCGAAACGCACATCTGTTTCTTCACGCGCGGCGAAGGCGGGCAGAACGAAGCCGGCCCCGAAGTCGGAGTCCAATTGGCCGCGCTGCGCACGCGCGAAATCGACGCCGCCTGCGCGATCCTCGGCGCGAAGCCCTGGTTTCTGAATTTGCCCGATTTCGGTTTTTCAAAATCCGTCGAAGAAACAATGCAAAAATGGAACCACGACGTTGCGCTCGAACGCATGGTCCGCATTATTCGTCGCGTGCGCCCGCAGATTGTCATCACGAATCACGACCCCGACGGCACCGATCACGCCCACCATCGCGCCGCCGCAAAAATTCTCGTCGAAGCTTTCGACGCTGCCGCCGATTCGCAAAAATTCCCGCAGCAACTTAAAGACGAAGGCCTGAAACCTTGGGAGATTTCGCGCATTTACCTGCGCCATTTCACCGCGCAGGGCGCGACGATCACCGTGGATCTTTCGAAACGCGATGCGTTCAGCGGCCTCACGCCCTCCGAAGTCGGCGCATTCGCGCTCTCAAAACACGCCAGCCAGGGCATGCTGCGCGATTTGAAAGCCGGCGAACGCGAACTGCGCCATTTCTCGATTCTCAAATCGCGCGCCGACGACAGTTCCGTGAGCGCGCTGATCGACAAGTCCATAAAAGATCAGAGCGCCGGCAACATGCCGCTATTGCTTTCTGGAATCGCCGAGACAATCACCGGCAACGATCTGCTCACTGGCAAAGTCGCCGAGCGCATCGCGTGGTTCATCTCCTCGCAGCCGGATTTGCCCGAAGACAAACGCACGCACCTGAATCGCGCGCTGGCCGAAGCGCTCGGCTTGAAATTAGAAGTCCGCGCCGAAGACGGCTATGTCACTGCCGGCGAGAAAGCCAAAATTTCGCTGCGTGTCGCCAACACCGGCGCAATGGCCGTGTGGCTCGGAAAATTCTCGTTCAAAGCCGAATCGCCCAAGTGGTCGCTCGTCGAATCAAAATCCGAAAAAACTTTGAACAGCGGCGACGCCGAAAACGCCGAGCTTGAAATCAGCGCCGCCGACGGCGCGCCGCTGAGTTGGCCGGTCGAGGAACATTTGTTTGCGCGCGAAGAATCGCGCACGCCGGTCACCGCCGTCGCTGAACTCTGGCTGCAGCTCGGCGACGGAAAAACAGCCACCTTCTATATGAATGCGCCGGTCCCGCTTGGACTCGCCGCTCCGTACACGTTTTCGCTCTCGCCCGATCCGCTTCTGATTTTCGGCGATCCGGACATGGCCGACAAAGACGCCGACGGCGTGCATTTCAAATTGCTGGCCACGTGCAACCGGCGCATCGCCGAACCCGTCCAATTAGCGGCGAGCTACGGAACGAAACCGAAACAGGACGATCCCGGCCGCGCGATTTCGCTGCGCTCGAAAGGCGATACGGAAGCGTGGAGTTTTAACACCACGCGCGAAATCGGCGCGCTCAACGCCGGCCTGCGCCTGCCCACGTTCATCTGGGACGCGCAGCAATATTACGCCGCGCCGACGCTCTCCGTGCAGCGCGTGCCGCTCGGAATTCCCTCGCATCTGCGCGTCGCGTTGATTAAAGGCACCGACGACCAGACACTTCTCGCGCTCAAGCGCATTGAAAACTGCGGCCTCGCCATGGGCGGCTTCGCCGTCGAAACACCGACGGATAACGACCTGCGGACGATGAACCTCAACCGCTATCAGGCCATTGTGCTCGACATCCGTTCCACGCAGCAGCGCCCCGAAATCCGCAAAATGAAAGACCGGCTCGCCGATTTCATGAACGACGGCGGCACGGTCGTGTGCTTGTATCAAAAAGATTTTGATTGGAATGCCGCCGGCCAGCCCGTGCGCGGCGCCGGATTTTTTCGCGGCGTGGGCGGCGGCGGTGAAATCGCGCCGTTTCCGATCGAACTCTCCTTCAACCGCATCACCGATGAAAACGCGCCCGTGAAAATCTTGAAGCCCGACCACCCGCTGTTGCTAAAACCCTGCCGCATCTGGCCGAAGGATTTCGAAGGTTGGGTGCAGGAACGCGGCGCGTACTTCCCTCAAAAATGGGCGCCCGAGTACACGCCGCTGCTGTCGAGCAACGACCCGAACGAAGCGCCGCTTGACGGCGGCCTGCTCGTCGCCGACGTCGGCCGCGGCGCATTCGTTTACACGAGCTATTTCTGGCACCACCAGCTCCGCGCCGGCGTCCCCGGCGCGTATCGAATGATGGTGAACATGGTCTGCTATTCGCGCATGAAACGCGAAGATAAGAAATGATGAAAGGCTAAAGTGCTGAGTCCTGAGTCCTGAGTGCCGAGTAACGGCGGCCCGCGCTTCGCGCGTCTTCTACTCAGGACTCAGCACTCAGGACTCAGGACTATCCAATGCTCTCGAATTTCGCGTCAATCGATACCTACTTGTTAACCAAGATTAATGGCACTTGGTATCATCCGGCGCTCGATCCTTTTTTCCGGCTCGTTTCCAATTTCGAAAAGCTGGGTTGGGTTGGCGCCGTGCCGATTCTCTCAATTGCGATTTTTTGCGGAAACCGATGGCGCTATGCGCTGCTGCTTGCCCTGCTGGCCGTCGGCGGCGCCGATCTAAGCGCGACGGCTTTGAAAGAAATCGTGCACCGCCCGCGCGCGTATGAGACGGAAACGATCCGGAAAGTCGAGAAATATCGATACACGTCGAAGAGCGGCGGATTTCCGTCGAATCATGCCGCAAACACAATGGCCGCGATGACGATCGTGGCCTGGCACTTCCGCAAAAAAAAGTGGGCGGCGGCGCTTTGCATGTGCGTGCCGGCGCTCGTCGGATATTCGCGCGTGTACCTCGGCGTGCATTACCCGTCCGATGTGCTTGCTGGATTCGCCATCGGAGGAGCCGTCGCGGCAAGTATACTTTTGCTCCATTACTTCGCGCCGGTTATTTCTTTCGAGCCGGGGCGGGAACGGCGTTTTTCCTGGCGCGGTTTAATTTACCTTTTTCTTTTCTTCGCTGTGATTTATCTTTGTGCGCTCGCTGCGCGGACGAGTCATCATCCGGTCCCGACACGCGGATCTACGGCAAGTCCTTCCTTTCCGGCAAATAGTGTTTTCCTTTAAAGAAATACAACGTTAGCTTCACATTTTTGTATGGAATATCGGCCGATCCAAGCGGTTCGATGCTTTCGAAATAAAGTACTTTCCCCCACTCGCGGCGATCCGATACGAGCAGCGCATTTTTCCCCGAAAATTGATTTTCGTCGATCCAGGGATAACGTTTGCGCCCAATGCCGCCGGGCTGCCAAAGATTTTCACGCAACGCAGGTTCGTAAAATTGTATAACGCCAAAAAGCTCCTGGCTGGAGGTACAGATAAAATCCAGTTGCTGTTCGTCCTCTTTGCGCCGCACCGCAGCGGCGATCTTCGGCGTAATTGTAAACTCCCGGACTCGCGGTATATCCAAGGAATACTTTCCAACCGCGAGCGACCACTGTGCCGGCAGCAGCGCGTAGGTAAATAGCATGGCATCCGCAGCGATCAATGTAATTAGCGCCGCGCGAACAACCCAGCGCGGGTATGTGCTCCAAACTCCGGCAACGAGAATAATTCCAGTGACATACGCCACCATGGGCCAATTCGCCTGAATGTGTACATTCCACGCCGAGTATCCAAAGGCCACAACCACTCCCCAGAGCAGCGCCGCGCAGAATTTATCGCGGCGCTCTTTGCTGAAAGCGCGCCGCCCCGCGCTATAAAAACATAAGCCGCCCAAAACGGGTGTAACGACCACAATTAAAATGCCGAGGTACTCCGCGAGATTCGAAATCCGCGATTTTGGAACCTGCGTCAAACGCTGGCTGAATTGAAAACGAAACGAGGCAAAGTGATTCTTAAAATTCCAGATCAACACTGGTGAAAAAATGACGGCTGCAATCAATCCGGAGATCAGGCACCCGATAAAAATCCGCTTGCGGTCACGAGGAGAAATTAAAAATAGTAAAACCAGGCCAGTATAAAATAGGACCATGTTGTACTTGGAAAGAAACCCCATTCCCGCGGTAACACCAAGCGCCACCCACCAGAGCGAACATAAGGAATCCGCATTGAGCGCCCGCCACGCCAGGTACACAGACGCCGTCCAAAAAAATACCAGGACCGCATCGGGCGTCATGACAATTCCATTGCCGGCGAAAATCGGCGCCAACGCCATCAACAGTCCCGCACGATTGCCTGCTTCAGCATCGAATATTTCCCGCGCAGCAGCACGGGCCACAAAGACGCTCGCCGTGCTCAGCAGCAGCGGCCAGATGCGCACGGTCCAAACGCTGTTGCCCAGCACCCAGCCGGACAAAGTCATCAACCAGCCCGTCAAAGGCGGATGGTCGTAGTAGCTCAATTGTGGGTGCAGCGACCAGTAGTGGTAGTAAGTTTCGTCGTAACATAACGTCAGTTTCCACGCTGCCGCGATCTTCCAGATACTGACGCTCCCCAGTACGATCCAGAATAAACGCGGCGATCCCGTTCCATATTTGGTACTCATAACGTTACGTTCCTCTTCATTCCACCGGCCTAAATGTATTATATATTGCCGTGAGCGCTCAGGTCCGAGCCTTCAAACATTGCTCGACGGTTTCGTATACCTGGTCCACGGTGATCGCCTGCATGCAGAGATTATTCTTACACAACGAAAAGCGGTGATTGTAGGCGCTGACACAGGGGCTGCAGACGAGATTGGCCCACAACACGTGGTTTCGCGGCGAGCGCGCGCCAAAAAGTTTCGGGGTTTCCGGACCGAAGAGTGTCACGACATCAACCGGAGTCAGCGTGGCGAAATGCGCCGGCCCGCTGTCGTTGGTGACCAACACGTCGGCGACGCAATACAACGCCAACAGCCCGCGCAGGGTCGTCTTTCCGGCCATGGACACGCAACGGCTCGAGCCGATCTGTTCAATCAAGCGCTGAACGCCCGGGGACTCGTCCGGCGCGCCAGTAAACGCGACGCACAGATTCGGCTGATTACTCAGGAGGCGTTTGGCGAGCGCGACGTAATTCGCGTCGGCCCATTTGCGCAGCGGCAGCAAATCGCTGCAATTGGCATTCAATAAAACCAACGTTGAAAAAGCCGTTCCACCGGCTTCCTTGCGAAGCGTTTCACGAACCGTGAGCAATTCCTCGGCGGTAGGCGCGAAGGCGGGCAACTCCTCCGCGGCCTCCGGCGGAGCCGATGGAAAGGCGGGAAACGAATTCGCCGGGCGCTCAATTGCGTCAACGAGCGAAACAAAGGTCTGGCTTGTATGTAAATAGGGATTGTACTGCACGCGATGGGTCATCAGATCGCCGCGATAGCCCGCTTCGCCGGCATACGCGTGAAAACCGACGCGCCTTCGCGCGCCGCTGCAATAGGACAAAATCGCCGACGAGCGTGCAAAAAACTCAAGATCGACCGACGTGTCAATCTTCAGCGCGCGAAGTTTTCGCAGCGCGGAGAGCGCCGACGCGCAGAACGAAAACAACGATTTCGTGCGCAGCGCAAACACGTTTTCGGGAGGAATCACATTCAGCGTGTCGAGGATGAAGCGATTCTCCTGGAACACCAGAAAATAGACATTCTCGCGGCCAACAAGCCGTGTGGCTCGTACGATCGCCGAATAAGCCAGGACCGTGGAGCCTTGTTCCGCGGGCTTAATAAAAATAATTTTGCGCGGCGGCGCGGCAACCGTCCGCTCAAAGATATTTATTCTGCGCAGGCACGTCAGCAGAAAGCAAACCACGCTTCCCGCCCATTTGTCCAACCAGCGCATACTGGAGACTTTCATTTTGTTTCCTTATAATACAGTCTGCCGCGAGAAGCAACGCGAAGGCTGCCGTGATTCCAAACTCCCACATGTATTTTTAAATCGATCCGGCGCACCGCGCCCGTGCGAGGGCGGGCGAAATAAAATCGCCGACGCCGTTACCACTTTATTTTTATGCTATATTTTTTCCAGTCGTCGTCGTCCGTAATGGCCGTTGCGCCGATTTCGAGCGCTTGAGCGATCAACAACCTGTCGAAGGGATCGCGGTGGTGCAGCGGCAATTTTTCGACGCGCGATAGATGCGCCACTTCGACAGGCACCAATTGAAAGCCGTGATCGGCAACCAGAGTTCGCGCAAAGTCTTCAAGTGCACCATCGAGCTTAAGCTTGCCCAAAGTGCGCTTAATCGCGATTTCCCAGATGCTGACAATACTGACGCAAATGGTGTTGGCTGGATCGTAAAAAACGGGCTCCCAGCGCGCCCGAATGAGACGCGGATCGTTCATGCGCATCCATAGCGGCACATGAGTGTCCAAAAGGAAGAGCATCGCTTACTCCATGTATTCTTTCATGTCCTCAATTGGGTCGCAAAAATCGTCTGCAATCCAGATTTTTCCTTTCATATCGCCCCATTTGCCGCGGCGAACAGGGGGAGTTTCAATCGGGCGCAATTCCGCCGCGGGCTTGCCGCGCTGCGTAATGATGAACGATTTTCCCGCGCGAGCTTGGCGCACAAGACGGGAAAGGTGAGTCTTCGCATTGAAGATGCCGATCGTTTCCGGCCGCGGCGGTAAACTAGCTTTTTTCATACAACTAGTTTAATGAGCTGGTCTGATCGCGTAAAGAACTATTTTGGCCTTCGGTTTGAATGTTTCCCTTCGGAGCGAAAGGATGTCTGATTCATGCAGTCCGGCCGCTTTCGAATTTGAAGCCAGTACTCTTCGCGTACGTCTTCATCCACTTCAATGACGCCGGGATAAAGCGTATCGTGGCCGGCTTTCTTGCATCCGGAAATCCAATAGCGTTCGTTCGTTTCGATGTCGAAAAAATTCGCCTTATAGTCGCCGCCGATGGATTGGAACGTTTTCCCACGATAATAAACCGACTTGCCCGTTTGCGAGAACGTGACGCGGCCGATTCTCGCCGCGCCGGCAAGGCCGTCGCCCTTGTACTCGATGTACATGATTCGAGGCTGCATGAATTCCATCCCCAACACCGATCGTGTTCATTCAAACACCGCCAGCAAATCCCCCGCCTCCACGATGTCGCCTTTCTTCAGCGGCACTTCGCGGATCACGCCGTCTTTGGGCGCGGCGACGTTGACTTGCATCTTCATCGCTTCGAGCACCATCAGCACGTCGTTTTTCTTCACTTCGCTGCCTTTGCTGACTTTCACCTCGGCGATCAGGCCCGGCATGGCGGCGCCGACGTGGTGCGGGTTGTCCGGTTCGGCTTTGCGCTTCACGACGGCCGCGGTTTTGGCGAGTTTGTCGCGCACGACCGCTTCGCGCGGCATGCCGTTGAGTTCGAAATAGACTTTGCGCGTGCCGTCTTTCGCGGGTTCGGCGATGGAGATCAATTTGACGATCAGCGTTTTGCCCGGCTCGATTTCGACTTTGATCTCTTCGTCGATATCCATGCCGAAAAGAAAATTCTTCGTCGGAATCGGCGCAGGGTCGCCGTAGAGCTTGCGCGCGGCGGCGAAGTCGTTGAAAACCTTATCGTAAAGCGCGGCGGAAAGCGCGTCGCGCCGCGAAATGTCCGGGCCGAATTTCTTCGCGAGCGAGTCGCGCAAATCAGAGAGATCCACCGGCGGCAGCAGCGCACCTGCGCGCTTTTTGAGCGGCTTGCGGTCTTTCAATATCACCGCCTGCAATTTCGGATCGAAACCGCCGGGCGGAAAACCGATGTGGCCTTCGAAGAATTGCACGACCGATTCAGGAAAACTCAAATGCTTCCCCTTCTCGATCACGTCCTGGGATTTCAAGCGATTGGTGACGAGAAACAGCGCCATGTCGCCGACGACTTTTGAACTTGGCGTGACTTTGACGATGTCGCCGAAGAGGAAATTGACCGCGCGGTATTCTCGTTTGACTTCCTCCCAGCGGTCGTCGAGGCCCATTGATTGCGCCTGCTGCTGTAAATTCGTGTACTGCCCGCCGGGCATTTCGTGCTCGTACACTTCCGCTGTGCCGGCGCGCATGTCGCTTTCGAACGGGTAATAAAATTTGCGCACGTTTTCAAAGTAGTCGCCGATTTTGTTGAGCGACGGAATATCCAGCCCCGTGTCGCGCGGGCCGCCTTTCAATTGCGAAACAATCGCGTTCAAATTGGGCTGGCTGGTCAGGCCGCTCATGCTGGCGATGGCCATGTCGGCGATGTCCACGCCGGCCTCGCCCGCTTTCAAAATCGCCGCGCCCTGCGTGCCGCAGGTGTCGTGCGTGTGAAAATGGACCGGCACGCCGACTTCATCGCGCAGCGCTTTGACGAGTTTCTCCGCGGCGTAGGGCTTGCACAGGCCGGCCATGTCCTTGATGCCGATAATGTGCGTGCCGCGTTTGACGAGTTCTTTCGCCATCGTCACGTAGTATTTCAAATCATATTTCGGGCGCGAGGGATCGTTGATGTCGGCGGTGTAACAGATTGCGGCTTCGCAGATGCGGTCCGTTTTAAGCACTGCTTCGATGGCCACTTCCAATCCGGGCAGCCAATTCAGGCAATCGAAGATGCGAAAAATGTCCATCCCTGCCTGTGCCGATTCCTTAATGAACTCGCGCACGACATTGTCTGGATAATTTGTGTAGCCGACGGCCGAAGAACCGCGCACGAGCATTTGAAAAAGGATGTTGGGAATCTTCTCGCGCAGCGCAACCAGCCGTTCCCACGGGCATTCTTTCAAAAAGCGCATGGCCGTGTCGAACGTCGCGCCGCCCCACATTTCCATTGAGAATAAATTCGAGCAGCGCCGCGCGTAAAAATCCGCGATGGCCAGCATGTCGTGGCTGCGCATGCGCGTGGCCAGCAGCGATTGGTGCGCGTCGCGGAAAGTCGTGTCGGTGATGAGTAATTTCGCCTGGCGGCGCGCCCATTTCCCGAGACCCTCCGCGCCTTCGCGTTCGAGGATCTGCTTTGAGCCGCTGGGAATTTGTGGCGCGAGCGTCCCGCCCGCACGGTCCTCTGAAACGTGCAGGCGGGACGCCTGCGCCACGGGTGCAACAGGAATCAATGCGTGCGCCGGCGCTTTCAAGCCTTCGCCCACGATCGGATTCCCGTTGACGGTAATTTCAGCGAGGAAATTCAACAGCTTGTTGGCGCGGTCGCGCGGTTCGCGCCACGTGAACAGATCGGGATTGGCTTCGATGAATCCGGTGTCGCAGCGCCCGGCGAGAAAATCGGGATGCCTCAACACGTTTTGCAAAAACGGAATGTTGCTCGCCAAACCGCGAATGCGGAATTCGCTCAGCGCGCGATTCAAACGCGCCGCCGCTTCGAGAAAATCGCTGCCGTGGCTGGTCAGTTTCACCAGCAGCGAATCGTAATATGGCGTGATCACCGCGCCGGTATAGGCGGTGCCGCCGTCGAGGCGGATGCCGAATCCCGCCGCGGAACGATACGTCGTGATGCGCCCGTAATCGGGCGTGAAACTCTTCGCGGGATTTTCCGTCGTGATGCGCGCTTGAATCGCGTAGCCTTTCAACTCAACTTGATCCTGCGCCGGCACGCGCGTCTGCGGATCGCCGAGGCGATAGCCTTCCGCGATGCGAATCTGGGCTTGCACCAGATCGATGCCCGTCACCATTTCCGTGACGGTGTGTTCGACCTGGATACGCGTGTTCATTTCGATCAAATAAATTTCATCGCTCTTCGGATCCATCAAAAACTCGACGGTGCCCGCATTCTGATATCCGGCCGCCTTCGCGAATTTCACCGCCATCGAGCATAGGCGTTCGCGCTGCTCCGCAATGAGCGCAAGGCTGGGCGCGAATTCGATCACCTTTTGATTGCGGCGCTGAATCGAACAATCGCGTTCGAACAGATGCAGCACGCTGCCGTGCTTGTCGCCGAGAATCTGCACCTCCAGATGCTTCGGTTTAAGCACGCGCTTTTCGATGAAGCACTCGTCGCTGCCGAACGCGCTAAGCGCTTCGCGCTGAGCCAGCGGAAGCATCTCGCGCAATTCGGCGTCGCTGTTCACCGCGCGGATGCCGCGCCCGCCGCCGCCGTGGCTGGCCTTGATCATCACGGGGTAGCCGCATTTGTTCGCGAACTTCAGCGCATGTTCGACGGATTCGACAGGACCGGGTGTGCCGGGAATGACGGGAAGGCCGAGACTGAGCGCCAGTTTTCGCGCGCTGACTTTGTCCGAAACTTTCACCATCACATCGGGATCGGGCCCTACCCAGATCAAACCCGCGCCCATGACTTTCGACGCGAACTCGCTGTTCTCCGAGAGAAATCCGTAGCCCGGATGAATCGCATCAGCGCCTTTGTCGAGCGCCAACTGCACGATCTCGTCCATGCTCAGGTACGCCGAAATCGGCCCCTTGCCCACGCCGACCTGGTACGCCTCGTCGCATTTGTAGCGGTGCAGCGCGAGCTTGTCTTCTTCGCTGTAAATGCCGACGGTGACGATGCCCATTTCGTTGCAGGCGCGAAAAACGCGGATGGCAATTTCGCTGCGATTGGCAACGAGCAGTTTGCGGATGGGCCGGATGCCCTGCGCGCGGGCGGCTGATTCGTCCATCAGGTGCGTCTGGTAAACGCTGGCGGGATGCGCGAAAGCGGGCGATGCCGCGTCTCCTTTTGATAGTGCGGCGGCGGTCGTCTTCTTCGATGAGCGTTTGGTCATGGACGGTTTATATAGGGGAAACGCGATTTCGCAAATGAAGCGCGCGCAAGTAGAATGAAGTTTACATTCCAAATTTGCTGCGCTAAAATTGCGCACAGTTTGAGGAGGCTGCCCAATGCCTGCATTGATTCAAGAGGTGTACAGTATGGCGATGAAGCTTCCGGAGAAGGACCGGCGCGCGCTCGTTGAAGATTTAATCGCAAGCCTTGGCGACGACGAGCCGGCCGAGTCGCAGGCCGAAATCGACGCGGCGTGGGATAAGGAGATCGACAGACGGGTCGCGGAGATTGAATCGGGGAAAGCCCAGGGAATGGATGCGTTCGAGGATCTCAAAGCGATCAGGGCGCGCCACAAATGAAACCGATTGAGCGTCTTCCTGAAGCAAGACGGGATATTGATGAGGCCGTCGATTGGTATGACAAAGAACAACCGGGGGTTTCGGATCGTTTTTTGGACGAAATCGAAGCGGCGTATTCAAAAATCCAGCGCTCTCCTTCCGCATGGCCTATCCGAAGAAAAAAGGCTCGCAAGTGCAGCCTGGTGAAATTTCCATTCAACGTCATTTACGTTGAACATTCTGATAAAATCTGGATTGTGGCAATTGCGCATGCCAAGCGTCGGCCCAACTACTGGTTCAAGCGTATGAAAAATATTCCGTAGTTCACGTCTTCGGGTGCAAAAACCCCTTGCTCTCCAAAAACTCCATGAACCGATCCGGCCAGCCGGCGAGTGCGCCTTTCATTCCCGGACGTAAACCGAAACCGTGCCCACCCGTCGAATAGATATGCAGTTCCGCCGTGGCCTTCGCGCGCTTGAAGCGCAGATACGCTTCCGCCAAACCTTCCGAAATATCCTGGCGATCATAGGCCGAGCACGCAAAAAAGGCGGGCGCCGTATCTTTTTCAAGCGGCTGGATGTCGCCGGAGCGGCCCGGATAAATCAGGCCTTGAAACGCGGGCTTTGAATTGAGTTTGTCGATTGGATCGGCGGCGTCGGCTTTGCCTTCGCCGGGTTTCATGCAGGCTTGCGCGACCAATTCGCCGCCCGCTGAAAAACCGATGGCGCCCAGCCGCGCGGGATCGATGCCCCATTCGGCCGCGCGCGAGCGAATCAAACGCATCGCGCGCTGCGCGTCCGGCACGGCGTGGTCCATGATCGTGTACGTCGAGCCTTCTTCGCGCGCGAGGCGGTGCTTCAGCACAAATGCCGCGACGCCGTGATCCGCGAACCACTGGGCTACGAACACGCCCTCGTGATCGACGCACAACATGCGATGCCCGCCGCCGGGAATCACGAGCACGCCCACGCCGGTCGCTTTTTCTTTCGCGGGCAGAAACGGCGTGATCGATGGCTTGTGAATGGAGGACACTTGGCGTTCGCCGTTCGCGGATGTCTTCACGATTTCGGGCGCGTTCTTGCCTTCGGAGCCGGGCGCGCCGTTGGGCCAGAGCAATATTTCCTGCGGAGCATCGGCGCCATATAAAATTGCGGAGGAGAGCGCCAGGAGGAGAATAATTTTAAGCATCGATTTGATCGCGCGGCTCATGAAAGAATCTCCAATCGAAATGTGTATGGCACATACACCGCGTTATTGATCTGAAAAAAAGGCTGGAGCGCAATGCACTCCAGCCTTGCCCGAAACTCAATCTACACCGAATTACCCGGCGCTACTTCTTCCGCTTCAACACCAGAAAATCAATCTTCGATCCCGCCGCCGATTCAAACGCCTCCGGCCTCTTTTCCCCTGGGTCGGACGAGGTCAATTTTAGCGTGTCGCCATCCAGTTCGTAAATGCCCAGCTCGACCTTGTCTTTCTGATCGCCGTCCACGTGCGTCAAATCGATGTGTTTCGGTTTCTGCTCGCCGTCCAATTTGAACGTCACGGTGCTGACGGCTTCGTCCTTCAGCTTCATCTGCATCTTGTTTCCCGTGATCACCATTGTGATGTCTTTCAATTGCTCCGCGGGCTGCTTCTCGCCCTTGGATGTGACCGATTCGATCGTCCAACTGCCTTCCATCTTCTTCGCGTCTTCATCTTCCGCGCGCGCAGCGCACGCGCAAACGATCAATGCCAGGACGGCAAACTGCAGAGCGATTCTCCTCATGGCCCACCTCCTTGTAAGGGTTATCGAACACGTGCCGTTCAGTGCACTCGCACCAATTCCATCAATTCCCGATAGCGTCCGTCAATCTGTTCGCGGCTCGTACGCCGCAGCGAATCCAGCGAAAAATCTTCGCACGTGTAGCTTGCCACGACCGTTCCGTACGCCACGGCGCGCCGCAGCGCGTCGCCGTTGACGCTGCCGTGCGCCGCCAGATAGCCCATGATTCCGCCGGCAAAAGTATCGCCCGCGCCCGTCGGATCAATCACAATTTCCAGCGGGTACGCTGGCAGCGCGAAGTTTCCATTCTTCGAGACGACCAGCGCGCCGTGCTCGCCTTTTTTGATGATCACCGTCGCGGGGCCTTTTTGCTGAATCATTTTTCCCGCGCGCAGCAACTCGCGTTCATCGGTGTAAAGCCGAGCTTCGCTGTCGTTCATCACAATCGCGTCGATTTGAGAAAGTAATCTGTCCAAATCGGGCCGCGCGATTTCGATCCACAAATTCATTGTGTCGGCGGCGACGAAGGCCGGGCGTTTCTTCAATTGCTCCAGTGTCTTTAACTGCACCGCCGGCGTCGCATTCGCCAAAAAAACGAATTCCGAATTCGCGTAATCCGCGGGCACTTTCGGATCGAACGAGCCGAGCACGTTCAGTTCCACTTCGAGCGTGTCGCGGTCGATCATGTTTTCGTGGTATTTGCCGCTCCAGCGGAACGTTTCGCCATCGGCGACTTCCAAGCCGCTCAAGTCGATGTTGCGCTCGGCCATCAGTGCGCGGTGCCGCGCGGGAAAATCCTTTCCGACGACGCCGACCAGCGCCACTTTCGTGAAGTAGCTCGCCGCATACGCGAAATAAACCGCCGATCCGCCGAGCACGTTTTCGCGCCGCGCCGTGGGCGTCTCCACCGTGTCGATGCCAATCGATCCCACCACAAGCAAGCTCATTCGATCTCCTTCGTTATTTTGTCACCGCCGGATTATTTTTCTTCGGTTGATTTCTGTGCGACGATACGACGCCGTAGATCAGTGCAAGCGCGAGAATGCTGACCACGACGACAATCACAAGAATTGTGGACGACGATTCCTCGCGGCGTCTTCGGATTCGTTTCTTTCGCCCCACCGCGGGCAGTGCAGCTTTCGCGGAATCCTCATCGCGCGGAATGCGCGACATCTGGTCGCGCGTCTTCGCCATCGGCGTGCCGTCCTGGCGCGTGCTGGAAAGGCAGCGGTCGATGTCGCGGATCAAATCGTCTGCGTTTGTGTAGCGGTCCTCCGGATTTTTCTGCAAGCACTTCAGCACCAGCCGCGCCGTGGCCTGCGAGACCGATGGTTCCAGCGAGCGCGGATTCGTCGGCGCGTCCGTGATGTGCCGAGCCATGATCACCGCGGCCGTTGGGCCGGTGAAGGGAATCTGTCCGGTCAGCGCGTGAAACAGCGTTCCGCCGAGCGAATAAAAATCGGTCGCCGGCGTCATCTCTTTTCCGCGCGCCTGTTCCGGCGCCATGTAAAAGGGCGTGCCGATGGCCTGCCCCGTACGCGTTGCGCCGGTTTCGTCGGCGACGGTTTCGCGCGCAAGGCCAAGGTCCGCGAGTTTCGCGACGCCGCGGTTGCGATCGACCAGCACGTTGTCGGGCTTCACGTCGCGGTGCAGAATGTTGTTTTCGTGCGCGTGCTTGAGGGCCAGCGCAATCTGGCGGATGATTTTCAGCGCCTCTTTTTCATCCAGCTTCCCGCCTTTGCGCCGCATGAATTGGCCGAGCGTTTCGCCATCGACGAACTCCATCGCGAAATAGTAGTAGCCGTCGGCGTGGCCGGCGTCGATGCCCGTGATGATGTTGGGATGGTTGAGCCGCGCGATCGCGCGTGCCTCGCGCTCGAAGCGGTCGCGAAAATCCGGATTGGCCGCGTTGCGCGGCGAAAGCACTTTCACCGCCACGTCGCGGTCCATCGACAACTGCTTTGCGCGAAACACGGCGCCCATTCCGCCTTCGCCCAGCTTCGAAATCAATTCATAATCGCCGATGCGTTTTTTTCCGACGCGCTGATTTTTGATGCATTGGTCGAGTTCGTCGCTGGTGAGAAATTTCCGTTCGACCAGCACTTCGCCCAGCCGCTTGCGCAATCCCGCGCGCGCGTACTGCGCCTGCGCTTCCGCGGCCAGCGACACCTGTGCTTCGGTCGCGAAGCCCATGCGCACGGCCACGCGGCCGATCGATTCGACGTCCGCGTTCTCCTGTTTTGCGGGTTCGGACGCCGCGTGTTGAGTGGCGATGTCGTCCATGCGCGTCAATCCGAATTAATTTTGCAGACCGCGCAAATCGGCAGGTTTGAAAATTCGGCCGCGAGGTATTCGCGGCGCAGTTGCGTCGCCCACGGCCCGTTCCAGATTTCGTACACGCTCTGCTCGTGCACGTTGCCCAGCTTCACTTCGCGCTTATAGTCCACGCAGCAGATCACCGCCTGCCCCTCCCACGTCAGCACCATTGTGTGAAACGGGCGGCGGCAGGTTGTGTTCGGCTTCATCTCTTCGGTGTCGCCGAGGTCCGTCATGTCTTTCATGTCGAGCTGATCGCCGCGGTTGTCCATGTCGATCACGTGCATCTCAAAGCCTTCCGCCTCCCAGCGCTTCGTCATCGCCGGCACTTCAGGCGCGACCAATTTCGTCTTCACCGTATTCACGCGCACGCGCAGTTTGCGTTTGATCTCCGGATGTTCGCGCAGCCATGTGCAGAAATAATCGAGATGCGCCATCGTCTTCTCAAATGGCAGCACCATGATTTTTTCGTAGACTTCCTTCGACTCGCCGTTGATCGACAAAAAGATTTCGTTGACCAATTCGCCGCCGACGAGTTCCTCGATCTTTTGCGCATTCAGCAGCGACGCATTCGTCGTCAGATTGCGCACCGATTCAGGACAGTATTTTTTGAGGATCGCGTATTTTTCGCCGAGCGTCTGATCCATCAGCGGCTCGTTGTCGAGGCACAAAATAAAGCGCTCGACGCCGCGCCCCGCGCATTCCTTGGCGATTTTCTCGAACGTCGCGGTGCTCATGCGCCCGCGCGGCAGTTCATCCTTCAATTGCGGATACTGGCAGAACACGCACCCCGCGTTGCAGCCGAACTGCGTCTCGACGAGGATGGTTTTCGGAAAGTCCGGCACGGGCTTGCGAAAAATACGGTTGCGCACGCGCTCCAGCACATTCGTTTCATCGCCCGGATAATAATACCATCGCGCCAAAGCCGCGGCTCCCGATTGAGGCTTGTTTTTAATTCGGACGAATCATAGCCGAAAAAGGCGGTGAGGCAAGCGGGAAGGAAGAGGGGTTTGCGCGCGTGCGTTTCGTAATGGGTGGGCTTCCCATCCGCTGCGGATGCCGTTACTTTTCTTTTGGCACATTTTTCTTGAAATACTCGGCCGTTCTGCGCAGGCCCTCGTCGTTTGAAACGATGGGGCGGTAGCCAAAATCGCGGCGCGCTTTGCTGATGTCGTAATAATGCGAACAGGAGAGCGCTTTGGAGAGGAAGCGCGTCATGGGCGGTTCTTTTCGGCGGCGGATGAGCCAGAAAAGATTTTCGAAACAGAATCCGGCGGCATAGGCGAGCGCGACTGGGGCGCGTTTTTTTGCGGGCTCAACGCTGACGCGCTTTAGAAATTCGTTGATCCACGGCCAAAGTTCGACCGGCTGGCCGTCGGAGATGAAATAGGCCTGGCCCGCGACGCGCTTGGGCGTCATCGCGTCGCTGGCAAGCAGATGGGCGGCGGCGGCGTTCTCGACGTAGGTGAGATCGACTTTGTTTTCGCCGCGGCCGACGATGCGCAGCTTTTTTTTCAGCGCGCGTTCGATCAAGCGCGGCAGCAGATGATTGTCGCGCGGACCCCAAATCAAATGCGGGCGAAGCGCGCAGGCTTGCAATCCGTCGCGCCCACTGTTTTCGAGCACGATCGATTCCGCATGGGCTTTGGTTTGCGAATAGATGTTGTAAAAGCGTTGAGGGTACGGCGTGTCTTCGTTGATTCCGCATTCGTCTTTCATGTCGAAGACGACGCTGGGCGAACTGGTGAAAATCAGCTTTGGCACGCCGCGCCGCTTGCAGGCGTCGATGATGTGGCGCGTGCCCTGTACGTTGATCGCGTGAAAAAGTTTTCGATCGCCCCAGATGCCCGGCAGCGCGGCGGCGTGAAAGACAGCGTCCATGCCCATGCACGCGCCGACGCAATCGGGCTCGCTGCGGATGTCGCCTTGCACGCACTCGGCGCCGAGCGCTTCGACATCCGGGTAGCGGTTGCGTGCAAGCACGCGCACGCGGTCGCCGCGGCTGACGAGCAGTTCAACAATCGCGCGGCCCAAAAATCCGCCGCCGCCGGTCACGAGGGCTTTCATAAGTGCTGAGTGCTAAGTCCTGAGTGCTGAGTTGTTGGGAGCAAAACGCGGAGCGCTGAGCCGGTACTGCATGTTATCGTGCGGATGCCGCCCATTTGCTCAGGTACTCGCGATCGATTTTGGCGTTGTGACGTACGTCCACGGGAAATTGTTTTTTGTAAAAAAACAGCAGCGCGATGTCCGCGGACAATGGCTCCTTTTTCCAAGCTTCTGAGATTTTCGTTTGTACACCGCGCGCGCGGATTTGCCCGGTCAATTCCACGACCAGCGCGGGGCGCTTCGCGTCCGGCGCGCCGATTCCAACGAGTGCAGCGCGAGTTTCGAGCGACAGTTTTGTGCGCAGAAATTCTTCGAAAATAGCCTCGCAGCAGACGCTGTAATACGCGCGTCCATTCTGCGCGGTGACGCGGTGCGCTTTGCGCCCGCAGAACCAGATGCGGCCGGCTTCGTCTTCGTAACCCATGTCACCCATGCGGTGCCAGAAATCGCCGCTCGTCGGGTCGCCGATTTTGCTCTTCGCGGTTTCGTCGGGCATCTCGAAATATTCTTTTGTGACGACTGGACCTTTGACGACGATCTCGCCGATTTCGCCGCGCGCAAGTTCAGGAGCGGCGGCACTCCTGCCGCCGTTTGTTTCGCGCTCGCCAATGATCTTCACCGCCATTCCTAATAGGGGCTTTCCGACGCAATAGCCCCTGCCCTGACGCGTCAGAGCCCAGGTCTCGTTGAGCACATCCGAACCGCGAATCGAACACACCGGCAGCGCTTCGGTCGCGCCATACGGAATGAACACGTCCGCGCCGGGCGCGAGGATTTTTGCGAACGGGGCGAGCACTTCGCCGCGCACTGGCGCGCCGGCCATCAAAATGCGCTTGAGGCTCGGCAGCGTCACACGGCGCTCAATGCAGCGCGGCCCCACGCGTTTCCAAATCGCCGGCGAGCCGAACGAATACGTCACGCGATGGCGCGTGATCGCGTCGATGATTTTGTCCGGATCGCATTGCGCGGGACGCGAGGGATTCATGTCGGGAATCACCGACGTGACGCCGAGCGCCGTCGAAAACAGCGCGAAGAGCGGGAAGGCGGGGAGGTCGATTTCGCCGGGCTGGATTTGGAAATGCTCGCGGATGAGTTCGACTTGCGCGCCGAACATGCCGTGTTCGTAGCAGACGCCTTTGGGGATGCCGGTGCCGCCGGAGGTGAAGAGGATCGCGGCGAGGGAATCGGGATGCGTTGCGGCGACCGGAAACGATCCCTGCTTCGCGCCATCCCGCTTGAATTTTTTCACGCGCGGCCCGGCGCACAACCAATTCAGCCAGCTTCGGCCAATGAGGAATTTCGTTTTCACCGAATCAGGCAATTTGCCAAGCAGGATATGCGCAAGCGCGACGGCAATTACGGCCTGCGGTCGCGCACGATTCACACAATTGAGCAGGTTCTTTCGCCCCATGCCTGGGTCGATCAGCACGGGCACTGCGCCGATTTTGAAGAGCGCGAAGGTGAGTGCGATGAAATCCAATCCAGGCCGCACCGCCAACAGTGTGCGATGGCCGGGTTTGATTCCGTGTACGGTCAAGCCCCAGGCGAGCGCGTCGCTTTCGGCGTCGAGTTGTGCGAAGGTCAGATGCGTGCGGCCTTGTTCGTCGGGCGCGTGTTCACAGATGACCGCCGCGCGGTCGGGCGCGGCGCGGGCCATTTCGGGGAGGAATTGGACGATGTTGAACGGATTCACAAGACGAACTATAGACGTTCGCTGGTTAGTTTCCCTGAAATTCCGGAGGCGTCATGGTCAGAATCATGCTGATGCGCAGGTGCTCGTCCGGTAAGAGAGCATGGTCTGTAATTTTCCAGACCAGGTTTTGGCGTTCGCTGAACATCATCGATTTCGCGTTACGCGTCGGCGTCTTCGGAGGGCTGCGCCGCGCCGGGTGTTTGCGCTTGTTTGGCGCGCGCGCGGCGGCGGATGAAATCGGGGCTGGGCGTGTGGCCTTTCTTTCCGCAGCAGGGGCAGATGTCTTCTTCTTCGATCGTAAAATGGATGCAGCGCGGGTTGCGGCATTCAACGCTGTTGAAGCCGATGTAGGCGCCGGGAGTGTTGCAGACGGGACAGTTGGCCATGGGTTAAAATTCAAAATTCAAAATTCAAAATCTAAAGTTTCAGGGTTTCTGAGTTTCAACGTTTCAGGGGTTCTTGGTTTCGGGTTTCACGGGTTCAGGTTTCACGGGTTCAGTTTTCTTTGGAGGAGGGGGATTCAGCGGCGGCGTTTTCGCGAGGCGCTCGATTTCCCTCCGCTTTCTGGCTTCGATTTCATTGACTCCCGCACGAATTTGATCGAAATCCAATTTCGCTTCGGGGTCGAACGTGTCGGGATCGGCGCGTTCGGTGGTGATCTCCGAACCGTCGGACGGCGGCACGCCGACGATTTGGAATTTGTCGTCGAAGGTCCAGACCATCACGTCGTCCCATTCGGTTTTGACGCCTTCTGGGAGCGGCGTTTCGATCTTCGGCGGCGTCTCGACGCTCATGCCTTTCTCGTCGAGTTTCCCATTAAGAATGCGCACGCGCAAGGCGAGTTTGGCTTTCGGATGGGGATTATTTTTTTCTTTGGGTGGCAGATCGGTTTCGAGCCACGCGGGTTGCAGCATGAAGTCGTCAATGGTCCATTGCATGTCCAGCGACGGGACACAGAAGGGACTGGAGATGCCGGCTTTGAAACCCGGTTCGGTGGCGGCGAAGGCGGCGAGGGCGACGAGCGCGTTGCGCGGGATGGGCTTGACGCCGTGCAGCTTGATCGGGTCGGAGTTGGTCACGAATTCCGGATCGGTGGAGCGTTTTTCTTTGCGCACCCAGGAGATTTCGTCGTTCTTGACCGAGATCGTGGCGGAGACAGTTTCCTTGTCGAGCGAGTTGGCGGCGGCCACGACGCGCTCGGAGGATTGCGTGCCGCTCAGCAGCGACAAATCCGCGCCGAGCAGCAGCGTGCCGGAATATTCCATGACCTCCATGCTTTTGTCTTTGGGCATGGCGGCTTTGAATTTTTCGGTGAGTTTGTACGTCGCGCCGCCTTCGCCTCCGGCGGGTTCGAGCTTGACCAGCGCATGGCCGCAGCGTGCGGAATCGGCTTTGAGGATCACGGCGGTTTTGATCAGCGCTTCGGGGACGATGTCCTTTTTATTGCGGACGATCTTGCCGCGTTCGAGCGCTTGTGCGATCTCGACGTCGCTGGGCGGCGGGGATTCGATCGCGCCTGAGGTAAGGCTGAGGAAGGAAAGCGCAAGTGTCAGAAGAACAGTGTACTTCATATCAGAGGATCTCGAAAAAGGACGTTCAATCGCCCGTAGAAAAGACGCGCGACAGCCGCAAAATGATACCGCATTTGCGCAAAAGAAGTAATGCAAACTTTGATGCGGGGTTAGAATCAGTGCCTTGGATTTGCAGTTGCCCTGTCCCTCCGGGAGAGGGGAAACGCCGCGCAAATCCGGGATGCTGCTTGCGGCCCGCACAAAGATTCAACAGCTATGGAGGCATTATGGACACGTGTATTGACCGCCGAACGTTTGTAAAAGCTGCGGGGTTGGCTGCGGGGGCGCTGGCCGCGGCGGGCGCGCCGCGGGTTCTGGCCGACGACAAAGGGGGCAAAATGAAAAAGGCGATTGGCATCGGCATGGTCGGCGAGAAGAAGCTGCCGCTGGGCGACCGCATGAAACTGGTGCGCGAAGTCGGCTTCGACGGCATCGAACTCAACAGCGGCATCGGCAACCGCGACGAATTGAAGAAAGCGATTGACGACGCTGGGCTGGGCGTGTCGGAGATCATCGATTCGGTGCATTGGAACAAACCGTTTTCGCACGCCAGCGAGAAAGTGCGCGAAGAAGGCGCGGCGGGATTGAAGATCGCGCTGGAGGAGTGCAAATTTTTCAACACGACCAGCGTGCTGCTGGTGCCGGGCGTGGTCAGCAAGCAGATCGGCTACGACGAGTGCTACACGCGCAGCCAGGCGGAGATCAAGAAGTTCATTCCGATGGCCAAGGAACTGGGCGTGAAGATCGGAATTGAAAATGTATGGAACGGTTTTCTGCTCAGCCCGCTGGAGATGGCGCGGTACATCGACGAGTTCGAAAGCGAATGGGTCGGCTCGCATTTCGACATCGGCAACGTGGCGAACTTCGGTTTCCCCGAACAGTGGGCGCGCATCCTGGGCAAACGCATCGTCAAGCTGCACATCAAAGAATTCAACGTGGACGAAGCAACGAAGAAAGGGAAGTGGGCGGGCTTCAACTGGAAACTGGGCGATCCGGGCGGGATCGATTGGCCGGCGGTGGTGAAAGCGCTGGCGGACGCCGGGTACACGGGTTGGGCGACGGCGGAGTTTTCCGGCGGGGACCGCGATGCGATGAAGGATGCGGCGGATCGGATGGATAAGGTGTTGCAGTTGAAGTGAGCTAGCGGCCGGCCGGCTGTTTTTTTGCACTCATTGGAACGGACTGCCCTTGTTTAACAGGGCCGGCATTCCCGCTCACAACTATTTGTTTTGATTCACCGTGTCCACTGACACGTATTGGTTCGTAATCTTCAAACTTGAGCAAAAGTGTTTTTCCGATGCCCAATGCATAGCGATACAGTAAATCGATCGATGGACTTGGTTCGTCGCCTTTCTCCAGGCGCTGAATAACCATCTCATCGAGACCGGAGCGCTTCGCGATCGTTTTGGTATCGAGGGCGGACTGCTCGCGGCATTTTTTTAGTTCCCAAACAGCCGCACGGACCGCCATGAACGCGCCTTGGGCCACAGGGGACTGAAACTCACCGGATGCAATTAGTTCCTCAAGCGAGGGACGCTTCTCCCGATAGATTTTCCGCCACTTTTTGTGCTCCGCAATTTGCTGTGGGGTTCTTACCGGAGCTATTTCCAATTTTGTAGTTTTCATGATTCACCCTTTGCGTAACTAATCGACCGGGTATGCAGTGATTGGATAGACGATCCACGGATTGTCGCACAGTTCGCTCCAAACAACAGCAATCTTTCTTCCCTGACTAGTTTTCCCGATAACAATTGGCAAGCCGCTCGTTCGGCTCTTTTCACTCAGTGCGATGCGGTCATAAAGAACCTCTTCCACTTCTTCCAGAGTAACATCATGCCCGTCCAAAATATGCCGTGTATTGCCATCGGGATCGTCCTCGTCGTCCCAGACAATCTGAATGTCATTCATGGCGCCCCTCAACGAAAATAAATGCTATCACCTGCGAGCCGAAATTCAATTGGTCCGATACGCCTCACATTCGTTTGATCTCATACTGCATGAAATCCTTCGCCGCCAGCACGCGGCCTTCGAGGAACGCCGCTTCGGCTTCTTTGACCAGATCGGCAACCGTCGGACCGGTGCCCTGCGGACGTGGTTCGTAGCGCGGGCTGAAATGCGTGAGAATTAATTGCTTCGCTTTGGCGGAGGCAGCGAACGATCCGGCGTCGGCAGAGGTGGAGTGCGCGTTCTGTTTCGCGAGTTCGGCGTCGGCGATGGCGTAGGTGGCTTCGTGAATCGCCACGTCGGCGTTTTCGGCGAACGGATGCAGCGCGCTGGCGTCTTTGGTGTCGCAGACGACGACGAGTTTGCGGCCGGTGCGCGGGGGATCGACGAGCGTGTGGCCGTCGATGACGCGGCCGTCGTCGAGCGTCACGGTTTCGCCGGCTTTCAGCCGCGCATAAATCGGGCCGGGGCGGATGCCGAGCGCTTCGGCTTCTTCGACTTTGAAATGGCCGGCGCGGTCTTTTTCGCTGACGACGAACGCGAGCGTGATGCCGGCGTGTTGCACGCGC
>Ga0070731_10000124_pt1 | contig 142757 bp, 134 predicted proteins | sample Coa_R1_2_FD_66448 | JGI IMG/M metagenome (GOLD analysis project Ga0070731, IMG submission 66448) | Surface soil microbial communities from Centralia Pennsylvania, which are recovering from an underground coalmine fire - Coalmine... | ecosystem: Environmental > Terrestrial > Soil >... | reverse complement strand
ACCCGCCTGCGGCTCGCCTTTGCTCACAGGCTTATCAATCACAATGCGCAGCATGCGGCTTTTACCTCCGCCGCGCATTTCTACTTCGACGATTTCCAGACCACTGGAGGCTGCCACGCGCTCCGCGATCGCGCGTACCGCATCAAGCTCAAGCGTCATGAAACCAGTAACTTAGAAGCTGTCGGATGACGGGAAGCACGGCCTAAACTAAAAAGTGGGCTTGCGCCCACTGGTGTGCTTCGCCAAAATCTGGAACTACACAACAGTTTCCAAAACCAGAGTATACGCTGCCCATGCACAAAAGACAACGCGTGCGCGGCGCGAAAAAATACACTGGCCCGTCGTTCAAGCCCTTTTTACTTACAGCTGGATGGGGTGGAACAGTGGATTGCGAGCGGCCTTGCTGTTGGCCGGAACCGATCGAAAATCTGCGAACAATTCGGCGAGACTTAGTCCGTCTACTTTGAACTTTCCATTACCTTGCGTGACACGGCCGTCACCAGCTTTCGTGGGCCGAAGCGCGTTGCCTCAGCCAGCAGCCAGTTTTTTAAACCGGAGATGACCAGGACCTTGCCGGCCATCAAACCACGATAACCATCGCGGGCAACTGTCTTGGCGTCCATCGGGCGCATTTTCCTGAATAGCATTGTGTTTTCGGTTCCCGCACGGCCCTGGAATCCTGTATCTGTGGCACCCGGGCAGAGACAAGTGACGCTGACTCCTGTCCCAGAAAGTTCATTGGCCAACGCCTCTGAAAAGGAAATGACGTAAGCCTTGGTTGCGTAATACACGGCCATGAGCGGGCCAGGCTGAAAACCGGCCGTGGAAGCGACATTCAGGATCTTGCCGGAATGCCGCTCCAGCATCGGATCGAGAAACAATCTTGTCAGGTGAGTAAGGACAGTGATGTTGAGCTGAAGCTGTCCCTGGCTTTCCTCCCAAGGAATTTTCGCGAATTCGCCGAGTTTACCGAACCCGGCATTGTTCACCAGGACGTCGACTGTAATGCGTTCGCGCTGAAGCTGATCAAAAAGAAATTGCGGCGCCGCAGTAGAAGTTAAATCGAGCGCAACCGATTTAGCCGAAACTCCGTGCTCGCGCTGAAGATCATCGGAAAATTTCGCAAGTCTCTCAGTGCTGCGCGCCACCAACACAACGTTGTGGCGATCCTGAGCAAAGAGCTTGGCGAGTTCGTACCCGATGCCGCTGGAGGCACCAGTGATAAGAGCGGTCTTATTCATGAGTCAAACGTCAGCTGTCATCCTGAAGCGCCTTCGGAGGTGACTCGATGCGGCAATTGTAGTCGGTTGAGGTTGCACATCAGACGAGTGATCGAAGATAACGCTGAATGGATGCGCTCCAAAACTTCCAATACACCTTCACCCTGTTCTCAAGGGTATCGGGTTTGGTCATGTCATGGCCACCATACGGAGTTTGCAGCGCGCGGCGATACCCTGAAGGTACTTCGAACAGGGACTCATCGATGGGGGCTTCGGAGAACTCGAGCAATTCAATTCTTGAAGTCGTAGTCAGATTCCGCTGGGTATCGCGGCTCATCTCTTCAATCGGGATGCCCCGCGGCGCTTTGCTGAGCTGCTTAACAACAATATGATCCTGTTTGTATGGCTGTCCAGCTGTTGAGAAGCCCATCAATAGAACTCCGGCACGGAAGAATTCCTGGCAGCCGAAGCCAGGAAGGTCGATGTACCAGCCATCAACTTCCCTAAGGCTCGCCTCCATGTGAGCGCCTGGCCCAGGTTCAACTTTTGTGGTGGTCCTCACGTGGCGGGCTTCCAGGCTGCCGAATTTCCGACGCTCACCGGTGTCAACGGCATCGATGGTTACATTTACTTCCGCGCCGTTCATTTCGATCGTACGGGCGGGCTTCATGCGCTGCTGTTCATCTTCGATTGGGAAAGAGTCAAACGTCTTCCACTGCTCATCGATGCTATAGCGGCGGCGTGTGTCACACTGCATAATTTGGGTGAATCTTGTGGGAACAGGGCGTTCGATGACAGTGTGCCGACGCTGACGTGCTCCCTTCAAGTACAACGTGTCCACAGATTCGTGCCGTTCCCCCGCAGTGCGTTGCGCCTTTATCATCAGGTCAGGGAAATCGGGCACGACAAGCTTTGGTTGGGATGGCGAGGCCGCGAGAACCACTAATGAAAGTAAACTTAGGGCAGAGGGAGTCATCCGACCTCCATCGATTGCAAAAAGGCGGGCAGAGTTGCCCGCCAATTCTGCATTCTGAATTCTAACTTCTTAATTCCTTAATGCGCTCCTGCCATCGCTGGCTCAGCTTCATAAATTGAAAACCACGGCGTTGCCGCCTTGAGCCGTTCGTTCACATTATTAATGTTCTTCACGCCTTCGTTCTGGAGCCATTTCCGGAACGCCTCGGCTCCTTGCTTTGCATACACCGGGATGCCATCTTTCCAGGTGGCCCGTCCACAGAGCACACCATTGAATTTCACGCCCGATTCTGCAGCCAATTCGAGAGACTCCGTGAACTCGGAATTGCTTACACCTGCGGACAGATAGATGAAAGGCTTGTTCGAGACCTCTGCCGCCTTGCGGAACAGGTCCATCGCCTCTTTTTTGGTGTAAGCTTTCTGCCCGGCATAGGCCTTTGCGCCTTCAACGAATTTCATATTCACTGGCACTTCGACTTTCAGAACATCGACCCCATAGCGGTCTTTACTAAACTCTTTCATGCTCTCCATGACGACCTGCGGCTTTTTCTTCGCGTACTCAAGGCCCTTTTCATCGCCTCCTTCCTCATAGCCAACGAATTCGAGAAAGAATGGGATGTCATTGGCACGGCACTCGTCGCCGATGCGCTCCACCCAGGCGTGTTTCTTATCATTCACATCTTTGGGATCGAACGGTGTGTAGTAGAGGAGGATCTTCACGCAATCCGCGCCAGCTTCCTTCAGGCGGCGGGCACACCAGTGATCGAGTAGATCGGGCAGGCGGCCGGGACCGGTTTTGTCGTACCCGGTTTTTTCATAGGCGAGCAACAATCCGGCATTTTTTGCGCGGCGCCTGGATGCCGGCAGGCCCCACTCCGGATCCAGCAGAATCGCGCTGGCGTGCGGAGTTAAAACTTCCGTGACCAGCGATTTGAACTCTTCCATCATCTGGTCGTTCACCGCACTTCCTTTTTCCTTTGCCAGCGACTTCTGCAGTGAACCTCGCTGATCCATGGCGGCGGCTCCAATGATGCCGCGATCCGTCGAAACTTTCCTCAGGCCCGCAAGTTTCCCTTGGGTAATTTTCATAAAGCCTCCTATATGAGTGCTGAAACCTCCCAATTGTAAATCGAGTAACCCCACTATTGATTAATAGCAACAAAGTAGGTAATATCACTACTATGGAGAAGCTCATTTCTGCTGCCGACGCAAACCGCCGATTTTCGCAAGTTCTACGAGAAGTAAGGGAGGGGCAGAGCTACGTCGTGACCAGCCACGGTCGTGCGGTTGCGCGTATTGCACCTCTGGACACCGATCGAAAGGTCGGCAGCGCTCGCGCTGTCCTGCTTGGCCGTTTGCGTTCCGAAAAAGTGATCAATGTTGGCCGCTGGAAGCGGGAAGAGCTATACGACGAGTAGACGCTATATGCGGTTAGCGCTCGATACAAATGTTCTAGCGTATGCGGAGGGTGTTAACGGGACGACGAACCGGAAAGCTGCGCTCGACCTGATCACAAGGTTGTCTGACGCGGATACCTTCATTCCGGTGCAAGTGCTTGGTGAATTGTTTCATGTTTTGGTGCGCAAAGTTGGTCGCAAACCGCAGCACGCGCGAATTGCGATTCTAACTTGGCAGGATACCTTTCCGCTCGTTGAGACATCATCGAACGTTCTGTTGTCGGCGAGCGACCTAGCCACGGAGCACCATCTGCATATCTGGGATTCTGTGGTGATGGCGGCAGCAGCGGCATCTGGTTGCCGCTTACTGCTGTCAGAGGACTTGCAAGAAGGGTTCACGTGGGGTGGTGTAACGGTCACCAACCCATTTGCCGCGATCAAACATGAGTTGCTGAGTGTTCTGCTGGGATCGTAGAAGAATCGCCTACTGCCTCAGTGTCAACATTCCCAGAATGGCTTGCTGCTTCGCGATCAGCGTCTGTACACCGTTCCGCGCCAGTGCCATCATCTGCTCCAGTTGCCGGTCATCGAAAACCTGGTGCTCTGCCGTGGCCTGGACTTCCACCAGCTTACGGCCCGCGGTCATGACGAAATTCATATCGACATCGGCACGCGAATCTTCTTCGTAGGACAGATCAAGCAGGATTTCGCCATCGACAATACCGACACTGACCGCCGCAATGAAGTCGCGCAGGGGAACCGCGGTGAGTGTTCCGGCTTCTACCAATTTTTCCAGAGCCAGTCCAAACGCGACGAACGCCCCGCTAATCGATGCAGTGCGTGTGCCTCCATCGGCCTGGATTACGTCGCAGTCAATCCAAATCGTACGCTCACCCAGCTGTTCGAGGTCTGTAACTGCTCTTAGCGAACGCCCAATCAGTCGCTGGATCTCGTGGGTGCGCCCGCTGGGCCGGCCCTTCGTCACATCTCGAGGACTGCGAGTCAGCGTCGAACGAGGCAGCATGCTGTACTCGGCTGTTACCCAGCCTTTGCCGGTATTGCGCATGAACTGAGGCACCGTTTCTTCGACCGACGCAGTACAAATCACACGGGTATTGCCAACCTCGATTAGCACCGAGCCCTCGGCTGTATGGATGAAGTCGGGCAGAATGCTGACCGGCCGCATCTGATCGGGAGCGCGATGATCTGAACGGTAAATCACAACCGTAAATTGTAAATGAAACAGAAGTCTAAGGCGTATTTTGAAGTTGTGCGACCAGTTGAGTCACGGCGGAGACATCATAGAAATTCATCAGATCAACATGCCCGGCCAGTGTCTCACGATCTTTTCCATCTACCAGGATCTTGACCCGTGTAATGCCTGGGATATTGGCCGCTAAAGTGCCGATCAGCGAAGCCACCGTGAGTTCCTCTACCAACACACCGGAGCGATGGCCGTTCGCGAATGCCGCGTTCACGTCAATGACGGCCAGACCTGGATCCACCAGATATACGCTGCGGATCTCTGATCCAGGACCGAGCGAGTGGGGAGAAGATTTTCCTAAATAAGTTGCTAACAATGCCTGCAGCAGCTCTTCTGCGCGCTCCTGCCGGCCAGCTGGCAAAGACAAGCGAACGCCCTCAGGCCTTAGTGCGCCTGGGTCATCGAAGGCGACATAGAGCGTGGCTTGTTCGCTCGGGCCCGATGCTGGAGGGGTTACTGGTTGAGCGCTCAACGGCGACTCAGCCTTTGTGGCCCGTCCGTGTACCCGCCAAGCCAAGAAAACCATGGCTGTCGCGAGGACGGACATGATAACCACTGCAACCAATAAAGGTCGCGGAATCATTTTGGCACTCCCTGGAGTTTGTCCCGGACCTCGACCACTCCTTTTGCAATTGCTCCCGCGATGGCCCGTTGGAACTCAGGCGACGTTAACTGCGAGACGTTGCCGGTTAGGGGATTAATCTCAATTGCCACGGCGGATGTGGCGACGTTCTTCAGCGGCCGCAAAGGTGCAGAAATGGTCCGGACGGGCAGCTGCCTGCTTCGTAGCTCGTTGGCGATGCCATTTTCCGCGACTTGACTGCTTTGCTCATATCGAGTCTGAGCCGAATCCCAATCTAAAAATAACCCATGACTCCGGTCAACACTCGGCATCAACGCCGTAAAAAGACCGAAACGATCTCCTTGGGTGGTAGCATGCAGGCAAATGTAGATGCCCGCTCCGGACGCATTCGCGATTGCGGCACGTTGATCTAAAGAAAGGGTGAGATCGCCGTCGCGCACCAGCATTGTATTCACGCCCTGCGCTATCAGTTCCGAACGCAAGATTCGGGCCAACGCAAGCGTGACATCCTTTTCTGCCAATTGATCACTCAACGCAGCACCGCGTTCGTCACCACCATGTGCGGCATCGATGATCGCAAACACATGTTGATTGCCGGGCGCGGGCGAATTGGTGGATGCGATAAGCACGGGCGCGGGGCCATGCGGGCTTTGCGCTTGGACAGGATTAGCTGATGGGCTCAGAGTCTGGGCCTGAGTTGAACTGGTGGACGGCGGAGCGATCGTGATCGTACGGCCGTCGTTGCTGAAACTCGCCATCACCGGGCCATTACTGGTTACGGCGATTTCCGCTGCACCGTTATTTTCGATAAAGGCTGCGGAGGGCATGACCGTGCTGTCGAAGGTCAGAGTTGGAGAGCCAGGCGCAACGACCGCATCGTGGGTGAAAATCATCTGTAATTTTCCCGGCTCGGTGGCAATCATCGGGTTCACCGGAGATGTGAAATTCATCACCAGTTTTGGAGAGGGTGTCTTAACAATTTGAGCCGTGAAGTGAATTGCCACGTTGCCGATGAACAGTCGGCGGGCGCTTTCATTGAAGGCTACGGGGCCACCGAGCAAATGAGACAACAAGCCGGCGATGCTGGAAATAGAAACTAAGCCTCTTCCATTCGCCAGCAGAAAAGGTGCGGGCAAGCTTAGGTCATTGCCACGAACTCGCGCCCTCATGTTATCCGCGATGAAGACGCACTCCACATCGTTGTAACGAAACTTCCAATGATCGCCTGTGGTGCTGGCAGTTACGGAACCGAGTGGCTCCAGCAACTCAAGCAAGGCGACATAGTCAAGATTGTTGGTTCGAATCACGGAAAGCGAATAGTTGGCAAGGTTGGAATAAACCGCTAGGCGTTTTTCGTCCGCCTGAGCAGAAAACAGTAGCGCAGCTGCAATCGCGAGTACGGCAATCAGGACCGTGAAAAATTGCGCTGGGAAACCCCTATTCCAGCGCATAAATGGTGAGTCCGGTCAGCAGTTTTGGATAAAAATCTGTAGATTTCTGCGGCAGCACCTCTCCCGCAAATGCGAGATCGCGGACCTGCTGCATGCGCACGGGATTCATCAGGAATGCAACATTGGCTTCTCCCTGCCGTACTTGCCTCATCGCTTCATCCATGTCCCGAACGTAGCGGATGTTTCTTTGTTCCCGTATGGCATCTTCTGAAATTCCCAGCAGGCGTTCGAGAAGACATTTGTGGAGCTGAACCACATCGAGAAATTGTTGCTGCACTGAAAGGCCAGCGAAAATTTCGGGGTCGGTCGCTCTGGGAGTATCAAGCAGGAACGCTCGGTCGGCCATCACCGCCAGTAGGGCAGTGCCCGAATGACCAGCTTCACGCAAGATGACACTCGCACGATGCTGATTAACCGATGGGTCGACCTCTTCTACACTGAAAAAGCGTCGCGCTGCATCGCGAAATGATTCGGGAGAAAACGACGTGAGCCCGTGCACCACGCGGTGGGTCGGCAAGATCAACAGGCCCGGGTTGTCCATATTGATGAATGTCATCATCACCATCTCATACGGGAACGTTGCGGGAGAAATGCTCTGTGCGAACTTTGCTTGGCCCCCACTGCCCTTGGCGCGACATTCGTTTCTAAAGTTCAGGGCGGTTTCATAACGATGGTGACCGTCGGCGATGATCAATTGTTTCGCGCTCATCGCAGCCTGCACGCGACTGATTAAACCAGGCTCTGAAACTCTCCAAAGACGGTGGCAGACGCCGTACTCATCTCGAATATCAGCTTCAGGATTCGCGCTGCTCGTCAGCAATTGATCGATTTCTGCGGCGGGATCGCTGTACAACATAAAAAGCTGTCCGAAATGGGCTCGCGTAGCCCGGAGAAGCTCCAGGCGATCGGCTTTTGGTTTGGCCAGCGTCTGTTCGTGGCGAAACACCACATTAGCGGAGTAGTCCTCAATCTTCCCTAACGCAATGAATCCAATGCGCTCTAGTTCTTGCTTGCCGTCTGGCCTGGCAAAGGTCTGAGCATAGCGATAAATCGCGGGTTCTGCGTCTTGCAGGAAAATGCCAGTTTGCCGCCAGTCGCGAAAGAAGCCTGCGGCACGCGTGTAGACATTGTCAGCGGGAGCGTCGGTGCCGGTCGATTTTCCGAGAATAATCCGCACCACGTTGTAGGGGTTTGCGGTGTAATAACGCTCCTGCATTTCGGGCGTGATCTTGTCATACGGTTGCGTGACTACTTGCGAAAGGTCCACACGCCGCGGGTTGTAGCGCAGCGCTCGGAAGGGTGCAATCTGGGCCATGGAAGGGAACAGGGCATTGTACTCTTTCGAACTCGTAACGAAGCACTGACCGCAAGGGTGCATTCGCTACACCAGCTGCCGTAAAAACATGCTGATTTGACATGAATTTGACACGAAGACTTGCAGAGCTGATGTAATGCAAACTGTTGCATTTCGGATCGCAATTTACCTACAAGGGAAAACTTCTGCGCTGCAAAGACCATCGAAGGAGCGACAATAATAATGCTGGTCAGAACGGCTCAAAGCTGTGGTACGATCAGCAGCAATTGAGGTAATTATGGCCCGCCGACAAGGGCGCGGGTCATCCCGCTCCCAGCGCCGTCGCAACATCGGAACACGTGCTACACGTGTTTATGGAGCTGCTCCCTCACTTCATTTTGCTTTGGCGCTTGCTGCCATCATCCTGATCTCCTGTTCCGGAAACTTGTGGGCGCAGGGCACGGTCGAAGATGTGCACATTGCCCCGAGGCTACAGCCAACCAACGGCGGCGGCACAGATAACGTCGATCCCGCCCTCAAAACTCACACCAAACCGGTGAAAGTGGATGTGAACCTGGTTTTGGTACCGGTCACGATTACCGATCCGATGAATCGGCTGGTCACCGGCCTCGACAAGGAAAATTTCACGGTTTTTGAAAATAAAGAGCCGCAAGAAGTGAGGACCTTCTCGAGCGAAGACGCTCCGGTCTCTATCGGGGTAATCTTCGATATGAGCGGCAGCATGAGCAGCAAAATCGAGCGCGCTCGGGAAGCGGTGATCGAATTCTTCAAGACGGCTAACCCGCAAGACGAGTTTTTCCTCATTGCGTTCGCGGACAAACCCGAGGAGGTCTCGGATTTCACCTCTTCCGTAGAAGACATCCAGAGCAAGCTTGTCTATACAGTGCCGAAGGGCCGAACGGCTCTGCTGGATGCCATTTACCTTGGCGTCAGCAAGATGCATCAGGCTAAATATCAGAAGAAAGCTCTGCTCATCATCTCCGATGGCGGCGACAACCACAGCCGCTATACCGAAGGCGAGATCAAGTCTCTGGTTAAGGAAGCCGATACGTTGATTTACGCGGTCGGCATCTACGACCACTATTTCCCCACCGAAGAAGAACGCCTTGGACCGTCCTTGCTCAGTGAAATCACCGAGCTAACCGGCGGGCGAGCCTTCACCATCGACAATCCCAACGACTTGGCCGACGTAGCCACCAAAATCGGAATCGAGCTACGCAACCAATATGTGCTCGGATATCGTCCAAAGAACCCGGGGCACGACGGAAAGTGGCGTAAGATAAAGGTTAAGCTGCTTCCACCCAAAGGCTTGCCGCCACTCCGTGTATACGCCAAGACGGGATACTATGCACCTTCGGAATAACCGCAGCAGCCTCCTTCTACTTACATTTCTGTTACTTAGCTTAGCTGGCCCGGCGCAGAGTGCTCCGGTGCAAGCACCTGCGGGACAGCCGCAGGGGCAGCAACCGGCAAGTGCTCCGGCGACGGCGCCAAGTACCCCTGTTCCAAGCACTCCGAGCAACCAGGCTAGCCCTTCGGGCTCCAGCGCCCAAAACACATCGCAGGATCCGCAAAGCCCGCCGCCTCCCGACCAACAGCAGGCACCAGATCAAAATCAGCCTGCGAATGACAACAGCACATTTGTATTCAAGGCGGAGGTGCAGAACGTACTCCTGCACGCCACGGTGGTGGACGACAAGAATCATCTCGTGATGACCCTGGGCAAGGACGCGTTCACGGTTTTCGAGAACAATCAGCCGCAAGCTATCGTTTCCTTCGCGCGTGAGGATGTTCCTGTGGCCATGGGCATCATCATCGACAACTCCGGTTCTATGCGCGAGAAGCGCGACAAAGTGAATAAGGCTGCTCTTAACCTGGTTCGCTCCAGCAATCCGCAGGATGAGGTTTTCGTCGTCAATTTCAACGATGAGTATTACCTCGACCAGCCTTTCACGAACAATATCAATCTGCTGAGAGACGCTCTGGAGAAGGTCGAGGCGCGAGGTGGTACGGCCCTCTATGACGCGATTGTGGCTTCCTCGGATTACATGATGAAGAATGCGAAGCTGCAGAAGAAAGTCTTATTTGTCGTTACTGACGGCGAAGACAATGCCAGCCGCGAAACTTTGGAAGAAGCAGTTCGGCGTTTACAGCAGGAGAACGGACCGAGCGTTTACGCCATTGGCTTGTTAGGCGAAGAGAGAGCCCGGCGTGCCCGCCGCGCACTCGAAACCGTCGCCCAGAAGACGGGCGGAATCGCATTTCTTCCCAAGACGGTTGATGATGTCGACGAGATCAGCCGCACTGTGGCCCACGATATCCGCAGCCAATACACGATTGGTTACAAGCCTACGACTCCGAAGAGTGTCGGCGGTTATCGCACCATCCATGTAGAGGCCCGCGCCAAGGGATACAACAAGCTCACAGTTCGCACGCGAACCGGTTACTATCCAGGACAAGAGCAGTCGCAATAATCTCGGTCTCCGACCCGGTGTTGACGCCCACTGCTCGGTTCCGTACCCTGTAGGGTGCCGAAAACGATTGAGCGCACCTGCCCGCCCGTCGCCGATGACATTACTCAGCTTGTCGGCGGAACTCCGATCCTGAAGCTCAAACAGATTGTGCCCTCGGGCTCCGCTGATGTGTATGCGAAATTGGAGTATCTGAATCCCGGAGGCAGTGTGAAGGACCGGGCTGCGATCGGCATCATTGATCGGGCAGAAAAACAGGGCCTTCTCAAGTCTGGCGGAACAATTGTTGAAGCAACCGCTGGAAATACGGGCATTGGTCTGGCTCTGATCGGCGTGAATCGCGGCTATAAGGTTGCTCTCTTTGTTCCGGAGCGCTTTTCGGAAGAAAAAGTCATGATCATGCGGGCCCTCGGCGCCGAGGTCACGCGCACTCCGGACGACGAGGGCATGGCAGGAGCGATCAATCGCGCAAAAGAGCTCGCCACAAGAGACCCTAAGAATTTTTTGGCAGCACAGTTCGAGAACCCCGCCAATCCTGACTACCATTACGAAACTACTGCCAGCGAGATTTATGAACAGATGGAAGGGAACATCGACGCCGTCGTGCTCGGCGCTGGGACGGCGGGCACTTTCACTGGCGTTGCTCGGTACCTCAAAGAAAAACTGCCCAAAGTCCTGGCAATTGCAGTTGAGCCGCAAGGTTCGGTCCTGGGAGGGGGTAAGGCCGGCAAACACAAAGTAGAAGGCATCGGGAACAGCTTTATTCCCAAGAATTTTGATCCATCGGTTTGCGACGAAGTGATTACGGTTCCGGATACCGACGCCTTCGGAACTGTGAAGCAGCTTGCGGCGCGAGAAGGTGTGCTGGGCGGTTCGAGTGCAGGCGCCAATGTGTTCGGCGCGTTGAAAGTGGCGGCGCGGCTTGGAAAAGGGAAGCGGGTTGTCACCATGATTCCCGATTCCGCCGAGAGATATCTTTCGAAAAAAATTTTTGAAGGCGGGATTTAGGCAGCACTTAGCAATTTGCACTGAGCAATTCGCTGGATTCCGGGTACTGGGCAACGGCCTCGGATCTAAATGCCAAGTGCCAATTGCCAAATGCCGCGTACCCGAATCACTCACAAATCAAGTAACGATCATCCTGGTTTCTCTACTCGCGCCATCCACACCGGACAGGAAGCCGATCCTCAGACCGGCGCCGTGACGGTTCCGATCTACGCAACTTCTACCTACGTTCAAGAAGAAATCGGAAAGAACAAAGGATACGAATACGCCCGCGTCTCCAATCCCACTCGCGACCATTTGGAAAAGAATCTGGCATCGCTCGAGGGCGGAGTTTCGTCGCGCGTTTTCGCGAGCGGCATGGCTGCGATCAACGCGATCTGCACCATGTACAGATCCGGCGATCATGTCGTTTGCGGCGACAACCTCTATGGTGGTGTGCCGCGTCTGTTCAACCAGATTCTCGCCGGTTACGGAATTGAGTTCACGTATGTAGATACATCCGACGCAAAAAGCGTCGAGCGCGCCATTCGCAAGTCCACCCGCATGGTTTACGTCGAAACTCCGACAAATCCCCTGATGACGGTCAGCGATTTGTCTGCGATCAGCAAGTTTTGCCGCGGCAAAAAGGTCGATTTAGTGGTCGACAATACCTTCATGTCGCCTTACTTCCAGCAACCAATTGCGCTTGGCGCCAGCATGGTGGTCCACTCTACGACGAAGTTTCTCAATGGACACAGCGACGGCCTAGGTGGGGTTGTGGTCTGCACAAAACCGGAGCAGGCCGAGCAGCTTGGCTTTGTGCAGAAGGCAGCCGGAGCAATTCTTTCTCCCTTCGAATGCTGGCTGGTGCTGCGCGGAGTCAAGACCTTGACGGTTCGCATGGAGCAGCATGACCGCAGCGGCCGCGCCGTCGCGGAGTTTCTGGCGAAACATAAAAAGGTGAAGAAAGTTTATTATCCCGGGCTGCCGGACCACCCTCAACACGCGCTCGCCAGGAAACAAATGACCGGCTTCGGCTCGATGATCACATTCGAAACTGGGTCGCTGCAGAACGCCAATAAAATGCTTCGCCGGGTTCGAGTATGCTCACTGGGTGAATCGCTCGGAGGCGTGGAAACTCTCATTTCGCATCCTGCGACCATGACTCACGCCGCACTCGGCGAGGAAGGCCGAAAGAAGATCGGCATAACCGATGGCATGGTTCGCATCTCGGTTGGCATCGAGGACGTCGAGGACATTATCGCCGACCTCGATCAAGCCCTCGCCGCCATCTGATCTTCCAATGTCATGCTGAGCGAAGAATGGAGGTTCGCGAAGCGAATCTCATTCGCAGTCGAAGCATTTCTGTCCGGGTGCTGGCGCGCAACACGCGTCCTGAGCTGACGCATTTTGGGCGGGGCACAACGTCGGGGGCTGCGGATTAACATTCGGGTTAGCTCGCAACGGGAAGGGTACGGATTCACACGCTGCGAAAATTCTCAGGTTGATCGTCCGGGTAGGGCACGACTTCAGTGGTGCCATTTCTAGCAAGACAGCGAATTAGGCGCCGTTGGGGCGCAACCATCCTTTTGCGGAAGCGTACAGGGTGCCCTCCCGACGAGCGTCCGTGCGAGGATAAGGGTGGCGACCTACCAGATGTCCGGATCACCGCAAACCCGCGAATGGGACGCTTCGGCCTATCACCGTGTCTCCTCCCCGCAGCTGAACTGGGGCAAGAAGGTCCTTTCGACGCTGCAACTCCGTGGCGATGAACTTCTTATGGATGCCGGCTGCGGCAGTGGTCGCCTCACCGCCGAGTTGCTGGAAAATTTGCCGAAAGGCCGGGTCGTCGGCGTCGACCTATCTCAAAATATGGTCGCGACTGCTAGAGATCATTTACGCTCGCAGTTTGGTTCTCGAGCTCAATTTGTTGCCGCTGATCTGCAGGATCTCCCATTCGAGCGCGCCTTTGATGGCATTTTCAGCACGGCAGCTTTCCACTGGGTTCCCGATCATCTTCGATTATTCCGGAGCATGGCTCGTACGCTTCGGCCCGGAGGGTGGCTGCGCGCGCAATGTGGCGGAGGTCCGAATTTAGCTCGCTTGCGGGAGCGCATGGATGCGCTCATATCTTCGCCAAAATACACTCGCTTCTTTGCTCATTTTTGCAATCCCTGGATCTTCAACGATGCGGAGACCGCAGCTGACCTCATGCGACAGGCTGGATTTGTCGAAGTGGAAACGAGTCTGGAACCGGCTCCAACCGTTCTTGAGGATCTGGACAGCTATTCCGAATTCGTACGCACCGTCATTTTGCGCCTTCACTTGCAGCAAATCCCTGATGCCTCGTTGTGCTCTGAGTTTCTCGCGGAGCTCGCCCGCCAAGCCGCTCAGGATGATCCACCATTTTCATTGGATTACTGGCGGTTGAATCTCACGGGAAAAGTTCCCGATTAACTACCGCGACGGGAGAGACCTCAACTGAGGGTTTGAGTAATAACACTGATTTCGCTCAGAATCCCTCAGTGAATGTTATCGGTCTGTTTTGAGATTGATTAATGCAGCGTGGATGTCTATTCTCCGGAATGTTCTTAGAACCGCAATGCCGGCAAGGACTGCGGGGCGTCAACATCTGTAGATACGCTAACTTCCTTCCATTGTTCTGCCTCGGCAGCACGCGATGCCTCGGCCTGGCTGGCGTATTGAATAGCATCACTGCCGAGCAGCAAATGTGCAGGCAGACGATCGCTGGCGGCCAAACGAAGGACCACCTGTGCGACTTTGGCGGGATCGCTGTTCTCTCTGCCCCAAAGAGACTCAAGAGACTTGATCAGGGCCCCCACGGAGGGCTCGTAGTCCGGGAGAAGCGCGGGCACGTCCTTGTGCGCACGAGCACCCCAGTTTGTTCGCATTCCACCAGGTTCGAGCGCGCATACCCTGACGCCAAAAGAGACCACTTCCTGCGCTAGGGACTCGGTGAACCCTCCGACTGCCCACTTGGCGGCATGGTAAGCGGTGCTGCCGGGCAGTCCCAGGCGACCGCCGAGTGACGATACTTGAAGGATACAGCCACTCCTTTGCTTGCGCATGATCGGGAGCACAGCCCGGGTCACGTTGACCACGCCATAAAAGTTAGTGTCAACCACGGCTTTGAACCTTTCCGAGCTCAACTGTTCGAACGGCGCAACGTCGCCATAGCCGGCATTATTCACGACGACATCCAGACGCCCGAACGCGCCCACAGCGCTCTGCACTGCGGCCTTAGCTGCGTCCTCGTCTGCTACGTCGAGAGGAGCGGTCCGAACCTGATCCCCATACTTTTTCACCAGATCTTCTAGACCACGAGGATTACGCGATGTGGCGACCAGGCGCTCGCCGGATGCGAGAACAGCGTCGGCGATGTTGCGACCCAAACCGCTTGCGCTGCCGGTTACCAACCAAACTTTTGACATCGGAGCCCTCCATCTCGCACTTGAATATGATTGGCCTTCCGCAACCCTATTACCCGGAGGCTATTGTCAGTTGGTGAAAAATTTTCGATAGCACTCATGTGACCTACGGCAATAGCCGGGCGGGCAAAATGCAATGCCCTCCTTACTCCACCGACTCCTCAATCCACCTCAGATACTCAGGGCTGCCATCTTCCACGGCCAAGCAAACGCACTCCGGCAATTCATAGGAGTGCATTTCTTTGATCGCATCGCGCACGCCTTCGAAGTGATCGGCGGTGGTCTTAATGAACATGAACCACTCCTCCGCTTCTTCGGCTTTGCCCTTCCAGCGATAGATGGACTGCACACCTGGCACAATATTCACGCAAGCGGCAAGTTTGCGCTCGATCAGAACATCGGCAATTCGCCGCGCCTGGGTCTGGGATTCCGCAGTGGTCAAGACGAGTCTCTTATCGGTCATATAAAATCAGCTTTCAGCCGCATTGGCAGTTTACGGCATCGAAGATGAGCTGCGTAACCTTGACCCTATGATCAGGATTAACATTTTCATTCCGAGCCGAGTTCTACCATCCAGATCCCGATGATCCGGTTATGCTCGAAATGACAAACACGAAGCCAATTCGGTTCTAAGCGCGAAAAAGATGGCGACTCAGATCAAATTCGGCACCTCCGGATGGCGCGCGGTCATCGCGGAGGAGTTTACCATTGCCAACGTTCGGCGCGCTGTGCACGGCATTGCGCGTTATGTGATTTCCCAGAAGGCAACTGGAGCGCGGGTCATCGTTGGGCGCGATCCGCGTTTTCTCGGTGAAACACTCGTTGCGCTTGCTGACGAGATCCTTTCCTCGCACGGCATCACGCCTCTGGTAATTCCCGAGCCTGCGCCAACGCCTGCGATTGCCTACGCTGTGATGCGCGAACATGCGGATGGCGCCATCAACTTCACGGCTTCGCACAATCCCCCGGAGTACAACGGGATAAAGTTTTCCACTCCCGATGGTGCGCCCGCGCTACCGGAGGCCACTCACGCCATCGAAAGCCAGATTGCAGCTTACGATCAATCTCCGCAAATATCTCATCAGCCAAGTAGAGTCAAAGCGCAGACATTAGATCCTCGAAGTAACTATCTCGCCCGTCTGAAAGAGATCATCGATCTGAAGGTTATCCAGAAAGCCGGGTTGCGAGTAGTTTTCGATCCGTTCTGGGGAGCCGCGCGCGGCTATGCCGATGTTCTGCTGCGCGATGTTGGCGTCGACGTGGCGACTGTGCATGATTACCGCGATGTGCTCTTCGGCGGGCATGCCCCCGAACCCGACGATCATCTGCTCAAAGACGCCAAAAACAGGATGCGCGAGACCCGCGCTCATATCGCCACTGCCACCGACGGCGACGCTGACCGATTCGGCATCGTCGATGAGGACGGCACTTTTTTTCAACCGAATTACATCATCGCGCTGCTTTTCGATTATCTGGTGGAGACGCGCGGATGGCGAAATGGTGTAGGGAAGTCGGTTGCCACCACAAATTTCATCAACGCCCTCGCGCAACATCACAAGATCGAGTTGCATGAGACGCCGGTCGGGTTCAAGTACATTGGCGAATTAATCAAAGCCGACAAGATCGTAATCGGTGGCGAGGAAAGCGCCGGGCTCTCGATTCGGCATCACGTTCCCGAGAAAGACGGAATCCTGGCTGGCCTGCTTTGCTGCGAAATGGTAGCCCGCCGGGGCAAAAACCTTACCAGCCAGTTGCACGACCTGTTTGCCAAAGTTGGTTCCTTTTATCCCAAACGTGAAAACTTCCGCTTGACGGAAGAAGTCAAGGCGAAGTTCACTGAGAAGTTGCGGCAAAACCCGCATGAGTTTTTTGGCCGCAAGGTGGAGGAAGTTGTCCGCACGGATGGACTCAAACTGGTCTGCGACGATGGCGCGTGGGTTTGCTACCGCCTTTCAGGCACAGAGCCGGTGGTACGAGTTTATTCCGAGGCGGGCAGCCAGCAGGACTTGGAAAAATTGAGCGCGGCTGCCAAAAAATGGATTTTCGAGTAGATCGTCTACGCCGATCCCGCCTGTTGCCTAATCCGGAAAACGGCGTGCGTACGCTTATGGAACGAGCGCCCAAGGCCGAAGCCTGGCTCGATCGCGTAACTGCCAGGCTACGTCCCACGCTGAACTCTATGTATGCCATTCGTCGCCGCATCGCCACCGGAGCCATCGCCGTTTTCTGTATTTGGTTCTTTGTACATGTCATGTTCGGCGCAAATGGGATGGTCGTGTATCGGCAGAAGAAAAATGAGTATCAGAACTTGCAGAAGGAAATCGGCGGTTTGCAGCAGGATAACGAGCGGTTCACACACCAGATCGATGGACTGCAAAACGATCCCAAAGCTATTGAGAAGGAAGCCCGCGAGCAGTTGCACTACGTACGACCGGGAGAAGTGATCTACGTCTCGCCGCCGCCTTTGCCGCCTCGCTCTAGCACGGACTCCAAATCTGCCCGAAAGTAAAATCTGCGCGCATCGACTGCTCTGCCATAATTTTTTGTGCTATATTTCCATCACTTTCCCGAGCACTTGGGGTGTTGCCGGCGGTGGCGTCACCTGTAGCCGCGCGATTCAAACTTGATCGGAATTACAAATCTGCGGCTTAGCCGCGTATCAAAGGAGCTTTGCTATGAAAAAGGTTCTTCTGCTTCTGGTTTCGATCTCTCTGCTTTTCTTTATGGTCGGTCTAATGTCGGCCGCCGATTCCTCCACCGTCAAGGGTTGGGTCAGCGATTCGCAATGCGCGGCCAAGGGCGCGAAAGAGGGCCACGCCGACTGCATGAACAAGTGCATATCCAAAGGCGCATCGTATGTCATCGTGACCGATAAGGACAAGAAGGTCCTCACCGTCGACAATCCCGATGCTTTAAAGGGACATGAAGGACACCACATCATCGCAACCGGTACGGTGACGGGTGATTCCATCCACGTCGACAGCGTGAAGATGTGATTTTGGTCAACTGAAAAGCTAAAGGGCGGATTCAATCCGCCCTTTTTTCTTTTGTGCAATCTGGAGCGTTCTCGCAGCGATCCCTCTGTACCGGTTACCTGACCACGCCTTCTGCCGGCGAACTGGCGGTGGCGTACAACTTCTTGGACATGCGTCCTGCCAAATAGGCTTCGCGGCCAGCACTCACCGCATGTTTCATCGCCTCCGCCATCAACACCGGATCCTGGGCGCTGGCGATACCCGTATTCATCAGTACTGCGTCGGCGCCCAATTCCATCGCAATTACAGCATCGGAAGCAGTGCCGACACCCGCATCGAGAATTAGTGGTACGCCGATAATCATCTCGCGCAGAATGCGGATATTCGCGGCATTCTGAACACCCAAGCCGCTGCCGATTGGGGCGCCCAACGGCATGATTGCACTCGCTCCCGCGTCCAGCAATCTCTTGGCAACTACAATGTCATCAGAAGTATAAGGGAGAACTGTAAAGCCTTCCTTGACCAGTACACGCGTAGCCTCCAAGGTGGCTTGGACGTCGGGATAGAGGGTTGCCTGATCGCCAATGACTTCCAGTTTGACCCAGTCGGACAGCCCGACCTCACGGCCTAGCCGAGCTGTGCGGATGGCTTCGTCAGCCGTGTAGCAGCCGGCAGTGTTGGGCAACAGAAAATATTTGCCAGGATCGATGTAGTCGAGCAGCGATTCCTTGTTGCGATCCAGATTCACGCGCCGCACCGCGACCGTTACCATCTCTGCGCCGCTGGCTTCCAGTGCTCTGCCCGTTTCCTGAAATGATTTGTATTTACCCGTCCCCACAATGAGCCGGGAACGAAACGCGCGGCCAGCAATGATGAATGAGTCCGTCATGAGCCTATTGTAATGAAAGCTGGAGACGACCGCACAACGAATGATTCAGGTGAGGCTAAGCTTCGGTCCGCAGCAGATCGGCAATCGTCTCTCGTCGCCGGATGAGCTTTGCGGACTTTCCATCCACCAGCACTTCCGCCGCGCGAGGACGAGAGTTGTAATTTGCCGCAAGCACCATTCCGTATGCGCCCACATCCATGATGGCGAGAAGCTCGCTTTCTTGAATAACCGGCAGCTCGCGGTCCCGGGCGAAAAAGTCTCCTGTTTCGCACACCGGACCTACCACATCTACTTTTTCGGTCTGCCCACCACCGGCTTCGACCGGGACGATCTTGTGATACGCACTGTAAAGAGCGGGCCGTAGGAGATCATTCATCGCCGCATCAACGATGAGGAACCGCTTGCCATTGTTGTTTTTTCTATACAGGACTTTCGTTAGGAGAATCCCCGCCGGTCCCACAATCGCCCGCCCAGGCTCAAGCAAAAGATGTGTCTTCAGCGGTCGGATCGGGCCAGAAACGGCTTTCGCATAAGCGGCTGCGAAATCTAAGAAATTACACATTGACTCTCGTTCGTAGTCAATTCCGAGGCCGCCACCTGCATCCACATACTTGATTTGATGTCCTTTTGCCCGGAGTTCCCGCACAAAATCAGCAATTCTCACCATAGCGGCCGAGAATGGCTGGACGTCGGTGATTTGCGATCCGATATGGACGCTAACGCCGCAGCACTTCAGATATCTAAATTTGGCCGCTTCGTCGTAAATGCGAGGCGCGGCGCCAATCGGAATGCCAAATTTATGCTGGTGCAAGCCAGTTGAAATGTAGGGGTGCGTGTTGGCGGGAACGTCCGGATTTACCCGCAGCGCTACCGGAGCAGTCTTCTTAAGCCGAGCGGCACACTCTGCCAGGACGTGAAGCTCAGATTCGCTTTCGACGTTGAACAACAGAATGCCGGCTTTGAGTGCAGCCACCATCTCCTCGCGCGTTTTGCCGACTCCGGAAAACACAATTTTTCGCGCGGCGGCACGGCTCACACGCAAGACTCGCTGCAGTTCGCCACCCGATACCACATCAAAGCCGCAGTTCAACTTGGCCAGAAGCCGCAGGATATGCAGATTTGAATTCGCCTTCACCGAATAGCAGATGGTGTGGGGAAGATTCCGAAATGCCTGGTTGAAGCCCTGGAAGCGCGCTCGAATGAGCGATGCTGAATAGACGTACAGCGGTGTGCCAAAGCGTTCCGCCAGCTTACTTGTCGGAGCCTGATCACAAAACAGAACAGACGAACCATCGCGAGTTCGACCGTAGTGAAAAGCAGAGTCCGCAGATTCTCGACTCACGCGGGTTTCCTGGAATCATTCTTAACCCGCATGACAACGACCGTCTGATCGTCGAAGGCATCTTCGCTGCCGGCGTGCTCGGTTACCGCTTTGAAGATCGCATCAACCACCGCCTCGGCTGAAGAAGAGCAGGTTGAGGTGACGATGTGCTCTAATCGCCCACGGCCAAAGAGCTCACGATTTCGGTTCTGCGCATCCAGGATGCCGTCACTAAAGAACACAAAAAGATCGCCCGGTTTCGGCTGAAAAGTGAGTTCCTCGTACTCTGCTTCGTCAAACAAACCTAAAGGTAAGCCGGTAGCTTCGATGATTTCGATTTTTCCTTCGTGACAATACACGGGGCGGGGTAAGCCGGAATTTGCTACGCGCAACTCACGACTCTCATCGTCCCACAGTGCATAGATCAGCGACACGAACTGGCCATCGATGCGACGCTCACTCAACGAGAAGTTCACGGCCGACAGCATCTCTGAGGGCGCGGGCTCAATCGGCGCATGCGATCGCAAAATGCCGCTCACCAGCGCTGCGTAGATGGCAGCGGGGGCGCCTTTTCCGCTGACGTCTCCGACTACGATCGCGGTTCGCGACAGCGAATAACTCATGAAGTCATAGAGGTCTCCGCCGATTGCACGGGCGGGAACAAACCGCGCTGCAAGTTCGAGGTGCGGGACTTGGGGAATACTGTGCGGAAGCAGACGAAATTGCAATTCTCGCGCCATGGAGAGATCACGCTCCAGGCGCGACTCCTGATGTGCGATCTGCTCGTATAACTGCGCATTCTCGATGGCAATCGCAACTTGCGCTGCCAGTGTGGTCACGGTCCGCTTGTGATCATCGGTGAAAAAACCACGACGCGTATGTTCCAGATCGAGCACGCCGATGACTTTTCCTTTGTAAATGAGAGGCACCGCTAGTTCTGAGCGCGTTTCCGGATTCAGTGAGATGTAACGAGGATCTTTGCCGACATCCGGCAGCAGCACAGCTTGCTTGTGTTGCGCCGCGTAGCCCACCACCCCTTGCCCAACGCCGATGTCGTGTTTGAGCTGAATATTTTCCTGGAAACGCAGTGAAAATCGATGCTGGAGCTTTTCGCCGGACGAGTCGAGCAACAGAATGCTGAACATCTGATAATCGATTAGACGGCTCAATAGCTCGGCAATGCGTTTCAACAATTCGTCGAGATTCAGAATCGACGTGAGCTCGCGTGCAATTTCATTCAGTAACACCAGAGTTCGTGCTTGACGGGTTGTGCGTGTATATAGCCGCGCGTTCTCAATCCCGACTGCCATGCGGGAGGCAATCAGCATCAATAGCCGTTTGTGTTCTTCCGTAAAGTAGTCTGGCTGCCGAGATTCAATATCAATGACGCCGATGACACGGTTCTTGACAATCAACGGTAGGGACAATTCAGATCGGACATTGGGAACAGCCGAGATGTAGCGAGTATCCTTGGTGACATCACCGATGAGTACGGGTTCTCGCCGCTGGGCCGCAACTCCGCTGACACCCTCGCCGACTTTCACCCGCGTGCGCTCAGCCACTTCGCGCGAGTATCCGACTTGAAAACGGATACGCATATCCTGGGTTTTCTCGTTTAGCAGCAGAATGGCGAAAATTTCGTAGTCGATAACTTTACGGACCAGTTCCGCAACCCGGCTCAGGGTCGTGTCCAGGTCAAGAGTGGTATTTACCACGTCCGCAACTTCCAGCAGAAGCGGATCAATCTTGGATGGAACTTCAGTTTCTGTACTAGCCGTTTCCACGCTCCCTATGATATCAGCCACTCTGTTGAGTGCTGGTGAACTGCCGCACCGTTACGCGTTAATAGCGAGTCCGTAGACACTATTGGAAGCATCCAACATCGCCTCAGCCAATGTGGGATGAGCGTGAATGGTCCACATTAGTTCCTCCACTGTCGCTTCCATTTGCATTGCAGCGACCGCCTCAGCGATTAATTCTGTTGCCTGCGGACCAATGATGTGCACCCCGAGAATTTCGCCATACTCCGCATCGGAGACGATTTTGATAAAGCCTTCATGTTGTCCAACAATCGAGGCCCGTGAGTTCGCGGTGAATGGAAATTTGCCGATCTTCAGGTTATAGCCGGCTTCTTCGGCTTTCTTTTCCGTCAGACCCACGCTGCCGATCTCGGGATGGCAGTAGGTGGCATTGGGGATGTGCTCGGGGTTGATTGGCTTCGCTTCTTTACCGGCGATCTTTGATACAGCAACAATGCCTTCCATCGCGCCGACGTGCGCCAATTGTGGGGTTCCCAAAACGATGTCGCCAATTGCATAAACACCCGGCTCGGCTGTCTGCATCCAGCTGTCGGTTACGATGAAGCCGCGGTCTGGCTTGATTTTGGTTCGTTCCAATCCGATATTTTCGGTTCGGGGCTTGCGGCCGACCGCAATCAGGATCTTTTCTGCTTCCACCTTGTGCTGTTTCCCATCCACGCTGAATGCTACGTTAATTCCGGTCTTGGTTTTCTCGACCTTTTCGACCTTCGCTCCCGTGTGAAATGCAATTTCGCGTTTGCGATAGACGCGCGCGAGTTCTTTGGAAACATCTTCGTCTTCGATGGGAACCAGGCGCGGCAGCATCTCCAGGATCGTTACCTCGGTCCCAAAAGACTTGAAGATCGATGCGAACTCCACGCCCACCGCTCCCGCACCCACGATCACCAGAGATTTCGGCAACTCCTTCAGATCGAGGATTTCGATATTGGTGAGTACCCGGGAATCCGGCTCCAAACCCGGCAACATCCGCGCCTCAGAGCCGGTTGCCAGAATTACATGCTTCGTCTTTATGTGACTCGATTTGCCGCCCGCGCTGACTTCGACGGTATGGACTCCAGTCTGTGCCGGACCAGTCAGCTTGCCATATCCCATGATCGTCTCGACTTTGTGCTTGCGCATCAGGAACTCAAGTCCTTTGGCGTGCTTGGTCACAATTTTTGACTTTCGTTCCTGAATGGCGGGCCAATTCAACTTGCGGGAATCTACACCATCAATTCCAAATTCTTTTGCGTCCTTGAGGTGATCCCAAATCTCGGCATTGAAAAGCAGCGCTTTCGTCGGAATGCAACCCACGTGCAGGCATGTGCCTCCGAGAAAGCCATCCTTCTCAATCAATGCGGTTCGCAAGCCGAGCTGTCCAGCGCGGATTGCGGCCGTATATCCGGCCGGGCCGCTTCCAATAATAGCGATGTCATATACGGTTTCAGGCAAAGTGCTGCTCCTCAGGAGAAATGAAATCGATTGTCCAAATGATTGATTCTATGCTGCGCGTTCGTGATTTGTGAACCGGGCGAACTTCGCTCGCGTATCAATAAATGTCGGAGATACACTTAACGAGAGGGGGGTAGGTCCCATGCACCTCTTCGCAAACTTGGTATTTTTCCCGTTCTTCGGGTTTGGTTTTGTCCTGTACTTTTTGCCATCGATCATCGCGATTGCGCGAAGCAAACGCGACACCACGGCGATCTTCGTATTGAATTTGCTCCTTGGCTGGACCGCCATCGGTTGGGTGATCGCTTTGGTTTGGGCACTCAAAACTGACGTGCCGCTGATCGCTCGTTAACTACCAAGCGTTAGTCCACGGTGTGTTTTGCTGTGTAGCCCTCGCGCGCGATGACCTGGTACTTCACATCTTTGCCTTTCTGGTCGCGCACTTTGAGCGGTCCGCCATCGGGCGCCACGACCTCGACCTTCAGTTTTCTGTAGGAGCCATCCTGCTTCTGATTGCTGGGGTGATAAGCAATCATGTATTGGTGGCGAATGTCGCCCGCGATGTCGTGGAAGATTTCCGGGTATTCCGCCTGAAAACGCGGCTGATAAAATCGGCCGCCGGTCATCCGCGCGAAGGTTTGCATTTCATTGTCAGCCTGGTAGTAATCCATGCGGCTGACGGGAATCATGCCACGCGTCATGCCGGTGCAATGGTTGACTTCGCAGAACTCCCGCAGCGTCCAGCCGATGCTGATCGGGAAAATAGTTACATCCTTAGTCGTTCTGACCTTCTTGAGAATCTGGTCGAGGTTAAGCTTGCTGAAGCTATCGAACCCGGTACTCACGAGAATGATGTATTTATGCCCTTCAATCCGATCCAGTCGGTCCAAGGTGTCGTAGAGCGCGTCAAACAGATTAGTTTCCGAAAATCCAGGGATTCGCAACTGGTTAAGCGCCCCATAGAGCGCACCTTTGTCTTGGGTGAAGTCGACCAGGATTTGTGGCTTCATGTCGTAATATTCGACGGCGACCCAGTCTTCTTTCTTGAGGCTCTGGACGAAGCTATAGGAAGCCTGAAGCGCCTCGATCATGAAGGAATAGTTTGTTGACGCATACTCGACCAGCAGTACGGCGGTGATGGGTGCGTCGGAGACGGTAAAATTGCTGACCGTTTGCTGTACCCCGTCTTCGAACACGCGGAAATTGTCTTTCTGAAGCGTTGAAATGAACTGTCCGTCTTTGGTTGTGACCATTACCGGCACTTCCACCAAGGGCACATTAACCTGAATGGAGTAGTCCGGCATGCCCTCGACTTTCTTGGGTTTTTCCGGCGGTGGCGGAGGTGGCTCTTCCTTCTTTTTGGGAATTGCGTACGGGCCAACATCTGAATCCGGCCCTCCCGCTTCCGGCGGAGGCGCTTGCTGGTTTGGATTTGAAGGACTTTGATCCTGGGCTAGAGCCGGAAGACCCTGTACCACAATTGCCATTAGGCAGAGGACGGCCAACAGCCCAAACCAGGCTTGGATCGTGGTTTTTGCTAGGGAGAATCGAAAATTATACTTGGAGGACATTAAACAACCCTATGCTAGTATATGACGCAGCGCTTTGCGATGGGGATGTTTGCTGCGCTTACCACCCTCCCAAACAGCAAACTAGGCATAAGCGAAGCATGAATTTGTGTGTTTGTGAGGATTTAGTTGGCATCCTCCTGGGGAATTATGGTCATTGGTCGAGCTCCTCTCGCCGCCGTTGTATCTTGTCTTCTGCTCTCGTTCTCAGCCCTTGCACAACCCGTTAAGCCAGTCGATACCATTCCGGTTGAGCAAATCCATGCCGGAATGCGTGGGGTCGCTTACACGGTGTTCCAAGGGATCAAGCCCGAACCGATGGATGTCGAAGTGCTTGGCGTTCTAAAGAATGCCAACGGCCCTAAGGGCGACATCATTCTGGTTCGTCTGGGCGGAGCAAAAGCCGAATACACCGGGGTGGTGGCTGGAATGAGCGGCAGTCCCGTCTATTTCGACGGCAAACTCGCCGGTGCAGTGGCTTTTCGCATTGGCGAATTCTCCAAGGAACCCATTGCCGGTGTAACTCCGATCTCGGAGATGTTGGAAATCAGCGCCATTGATCACAGCGCGGCTTCCGGGCCGGTCGAAGCCAAGGCGGGGACAAGCGGGTCGAGCAAGACCGCAAGTCCAGGCACCAGCAGTACTCCCGTGCAAAATTTCGCGAATTACCTTACGCCGATTGAAACGCCACTGGTGTTCAATGGTTTTTCTGAAGATACGGTTCAGCGCTTCGCAACCCAGTTTGCCGCGTCTGGAATTGTACCAGTCATGGGAACCGGATCGGTTAGCGACGCGAAGCAACCCGAACCGATGGAGCCCGGCTCCGCGGTCAGCGCCATTCTGGTGCGCGGAGACATGGACATCGCAGCTACCTGCACCGTGACTTACATGGACTCTGACCATCTGCTGGCTTGCGGTCATCCCCTCATGCAATTTGGCATGATTGACATTCCGATGACGAAAGCGCAAGTGCTGGCTACCTTGCCATCTCCGCTAAACGCTTTCAAAATCGTGAATGCCACCGAACCGGTGGGTGCATTCGTACAGGACCGGCACAATGGCATCCTGGGTGAATTTGACAAGAAGCCCGACATGATCCCGGTGAGCTTAACGATTCACGCCGATTCCGGGGACAAGCAAATTCACTACGAGATTCTTAACAACGCGCGTCTCAGCCCGGTGGCGATGATGGCAACCGTGTTCAATGCCTTGCATGGTGTCAATGAATACGGGGAAGAGATTACTTATCGCATGAAGGGAAGCATCGGGGTCGAGAAGTATCCGGATGTGAGCTTGCAGGACATGTTTGCCGCGGTGGACGGAAGTCAACCACCGGCCATGTTGGCGGCGACCTCGTTAGGTGAACGCTTCACTCGCATCTACGATAATCCCTATAGCACGCCCGAGATTCGCGGGGTGAATCTGGATTTTGACATCGTGCACGAGCGCCGTTTCGCACGTTTGGAGAGCGCCCGTACGGATGTCACGGAAGCCCGGCCAGGCGACGAAATCACAATTGAGGCTTTGCTTCGTCCATATCGTGGCGACGCGATTGTGGAACATATCCCGATTCAGATTCCGACTTCCGCTTCCAAAGGTCCGCTTCGCATTCTGGTTAGTGATGGGGAGAGCCTGGACCATCTTCGTCACGGGTCATCGTTGATGAGTCACAAGCTCGATCTGGCCTCGACCATTGCGTCCCTGAATAAAGAACACGTCAATAATCGTGTCTACGTCTCCTTGCTGGAAGCCAATCCGGAGGCCATGGTCGCCGACAAGATTATGCCCTCGCTTCCTCCTTCCATCATGAACGTTATGGATGGCATGCGGGGAACCCAGGATATGGTGATTTCCAATGAGTCGTCGTTGGGCGAGACTGCCACTTCGCCGCTGGAATATGTGATCGCCGGCGCCCAGGTGTTGACAATCAATATCAAATAGTCGCCTGTGTTTTTTTCCTAGCTACTAACTACTAGCTACTCGCGAGTAGCTGTGTGCTAATCTGAACTTTCCTCCTTAATCTGTTCATGAGGTTCCAACTTGCAAATCCGTGTCAGTAAGCTTCTTGGCTTTCTATGTCTTATCCTTCCCGCTGTAACCTTCGCTGATGGTACCCGCACTTGGGAACAGTCCAAGTTCGAAGATCTAATTAAAGGGACGCCGGACGGCGTAGCGATCAACAGTAGCGGTGGGCTTGAGCTTGCCCCGGCATTCAAACCGGTCGCCACGACTCCGTCGACCTACCTATGGTCAATTGCGTCCGATCTGAACGGGAATCTCTACGCCGCAGCCGGTTCACCGGCGCGCGTATACCACATCGCTCCTGACGGAAAATCAAAGGTTATTTTCGAACCTCATGAGCTACAGGTTCAGTCGCTCGTGGTAGACAAGAGCGCCGCGATATTTGCTGCCACCAACCCCGACGGCAAGATCTACAAGATCGAACATCGCAGTGATGTCGCCACCAAAAAGTCGGAATCGCAAAATGCTTCCCTGGATTCCAACTGGAGCTCATCGGTATTTTCCGATCCGGACAGCAAATACATTTGGGCCCTGGCCTTTGATAAAGACGGAAATCTTTACGCCGCGACCGGAGATCCGGGAGAAATTCTCCGCATCACCCCGCAGGGCAAGTCGTCAGTGTTTTTCAAAAGCGATGAAGCAAATATTCGAGTGCTTGCCTTCGATGCAAAAGGTGATCTGATTGCCGGATCTGACGGCAGCGGCCTCATATACCGGATCTCGCCGAACGGCGATGCGTTTGTTTTGTATAGTGCGCCCAAGAAAGAGATCACAGCACTCGCCATTGCAAAGGATGGCAGTATCTACGCCGCTGGCGATGGAGAGAAGCATGGTGGGGCATCCTCCTCGACTGCCGGATCGATAGCAATCTCAGCCGCGACCGCCGCTTCGGGGCCACAAGGTCCGTCGTCAACGCTCGGGTCCGCGCAGCCTACCGTGATTGCCCTCACATCAGGCGTGCCTGGAGGCTCTGAAATCTACCGCATTGCTCCCAATGGAGCGCCGGCGCGCGTCTGGAGTTCCCATGAAGATCTGGTTTACGCGCTCACCTTTGATAAAGATGGACGCTTGCTGGCAGGGACTGGGAATCGGGGTCACATCTTCGCGATCGACGACGCTGATCGTTATACCGACCTGCTCAAGGCCACAGCCAGCCAAGTCACAGGATTCAGCGCGGCTCCGGCGGGAGGTCTGTACGTTTCCACCAGCAACCTGGGAAAAGTGTTCTGGCTGAGCGCAAAAGCTGTCTCGGAAGGTAGCTATCAAAGCGATGTCTTTGATGCCCACATTTTTTCCCGCTGGGGCCGGGCCGAGTTTCGAGGTTCGGGCAACGTCGACCTTTTCGCGCGTACTGGAAACGTCGATAACCCCGACCGAAACTGGAGTGAGTGGAAGAAAATCGATCTTGCAAACCATGCGCAAATAACCGCTCCAGCCGCGCGGTTTGTGCAGTGGAAGGCAGTTCTGCATGCGGGCGATCGTGCCCCACGAATTGAAAGTGTAATGTTGAATTACTTACCGGAAAATGTTCCACCGGAATTTGATGAGGTCAGTGTACAGGTCGGCGTTCGCTATCAGTCATTACCGAAGACGAGCGACCCCTCTCAACAGCATTTCGATGTTGCTCCTCCGGTCACACACGACAAGGATTCCATCGGCGTGAAATGGATTGTGCACGATGACAACGACGATCAAATGGTGTACTCCGTCTATTACCGAGGCGATGGACAAACGCGCTGGTTGCTGTTGAAAGATAACCTCACGGATAAGTTCTATTCCTTCGACGCTTCGTTGCTTCCCGACGGCGGGTACACGATCAAAGTCGTCGCATCTGATGCTCCCTCGCACTCGCCCGGTGACGCGCTGACCGCCGAGCGCGAGAGCGCCCGTTTCGAAGTTGATACCACGCCGCCGCAGATCCAAAATCTTGCCGCATCGGCAGACAGTGACGGCATTCATGTGAAATTCGGCGCCACCGACGGTTTTTCGCCCATCAAGCGTGCCGAATACTCGGTCGATGCAGGCGATTGGCAGTACATCGAGCCGGTGGGGCAAATCTCCGATTCCAAGACCGAGAGCTACGATTTCCACGCGGCTATCCCGCTTGATCCGCCGTCGCCGGTCAAACCGGTCGAGAAGACGCCTCCTGCAAATCAGATTGAGCACGTGGTGGTGGTGCGAGTCTACAATCGCTACGACAACATGAGCTCGGCAAAAACCGTGATTAAAGGGAAGTGACGATTGCTTCGTCCGCCCTCCGTAGCTCGGGAAATTTCCACGCCCAGATCGCAATTACGACCAGCGTACCGACGCCCCCTAAAATCACTGCAGGCACTGTCCCAAACCAATGTGCAGTCAAGCCTGACTCAAATTCACCAAGCTGATTCGAAGCCCCGATGAAAAGCATGTCCACGGCGTTGACACGACCACGCATTTCATCCGGGGTGCCGAGCTGCACAAGAATTGCCCGGATCACGACGCTCACCATGTCGCTGGCGCCAACCAGCAGCAGTGAAATCAACGACAACACCAGGTTGTTGGAAATGCCGAAAACGATCGTGAAGACCCCAAACCCAGCAACGCACCAAAGCATAATGGGGCCCGAGTTGTTTTTGATGGGGCGATGCGCGATAAGGACCGCCATGGCCGCTGCCCCTACCCCAGGAGCGCTGCGCAGCAAACCAAGTCCCCAGGGCCCAGTGTGGAGAATTTCCCGTGCATAAACCGGAAGCAGTGCCACTGCGCCGCCCAGTAACACCGCAAACAAATCCAGCGAAATGGAACCGAGAATCAGTTTGTGCTCCCAAATGTAGCGGAACCCCGCAAGCACGTTTGCAAGCGACACCGGCGCGCGTGATCGCGCTCCCGGTCTTGTTTTGATCCGCTGCGTTGCAATCGCCGCCGTGGCCGCAATCACCATTGCGATGGCGTATACTCCTGCAGCTCCACGAAAAAATGCATACAGCAAACCTCCAACTGCCGGACCTAAAATCGTTCCTGCCTGGAAAAAGCTTGAGTGCCAGGCGACTGCGTTCGAGAAGTGCTCTTGTGGTAAAAGCTGCGGCAGCAGCGCCCTGCTTGCCGGAAAACTGAATGCCCGTGTCGAACCAACTAGAACCACGACGGCGTAAATTGGGTAAACCGATGTCGTTCGATGTAACGAAATTCCGAGCAGCAGCCCCGAGCACATGGCGGATGCGGCATAGCTGAGGATGAGCACTCGGCGGCGGTCGTGCCGGTCAACGGCATGCCCGGCAGGTAAGAACAGAGCAAAACCGGGCAGAAACTGGGCCAGCCCGATTAATCCGAGGTCCAAAGGGCGGCGGGTGATCTCATAAACTTGCCAAGCCACCGCAACCGCCTGCATCTCCAGCGCGATCACAATGCAAAAGCGGGCGATGAGGTACGCCTTGAAATCCGGATATGCCAGAGCAACTCGCCCGGCTGGCGCCGGCTCGGCAGTTTTTGCCATTCGGTTACTTTACAATGAAACAATTCCCCGATGACTCGATGGCTGGATTCGATTGCCTGGATCGCATGCGTCGTTTACTCCACGATCCCGAGCTTCTGGTTGATGATTCATCCTCGTGCCGAGCACTGGCGCACGCGTAGCCGCTCACCGTATCGAGTCTTGCTGCCGATTTGGATTGCTATGTGGATTGTGATCGCTGTAGCCACTTTCCGGTGGCATTCTACTAAGCTCTATTCGAGCTCTTGGGCGTGGATTCCCGCTGTTTTCCTCTTCGCAACCGGATTTTGGCTCTACGCAAAGTCCGGCAAGCACTTCAGTGCGCAGCAGCTTGGAGGGATACCGGAGCTTGTTCGCGGACATCAGCAGCAACGTCTGGTGATCACCGGAATCCGATCTCGCGTCCGGCACCCGGTCTACCTCGCTCATCTCTGTGAAATGCTGGCATGGAGTATCGGAACAGGGTTAGTAGTGTGCTTTGGGCTCGCCGCGTTTGCCGTTCTGACCGGCTCCGTCATGGTTCGCACGGAAGACGCGGAGCTGGCGACAAGGTTCGGGGCTGCGTACCAGAGTTATCGCGAGAACGTTCCAGCGCTTCTGCCCAGAATTGGCCCGCGTTCTTCCTAGTGGTACAAGCGCTCAGGAGACATGGGAGGATTCCACAAACTCGTGTTCCGCGCCCAATCCGGTGCCTGCACGCTTGACACCCATTAATTCCGCGGCCTTGCTCGCGATGTGCTCCGCACTGACCTCGAATTCTTTGATTAGCTCCCAGGGCGCGCCGGAATCCCCGAAGCGATCCTTTACGCCGACTGCACCCGTGATAACCGGGACGCCGTACAGGAGTGGTGTTTCCGTAATTACTGCGCTCACCCGCCAGGCCAGCGCGCCAATCTGATGCTCTTCTGCCGTGACAATTACGCCGGTTTCGCGTGCCGCTCGCAGGATGGCGGCTTCGTCGATCGGCTTGAGCGTGTGCATGTTAATTACGCGCGTTTCGTACCCGTATTCGCACCTTAGGATCCACGCCGCGCGCATAGCTTCCGGCACCATGGGCCCACAAGCAATGATGGTCAGGTCTTCGTTTTCGTTTTCGTGATCGGCCGCAAAGATGGTCTCGAACGCGTCCGCGAAATCCGGGTCTTCACCCCGCAGGCGAATTACGTTTGCCTGTCCAAAATGAAATGGCGTGTACTGATCGGTGATAATCGGAGTGGCCTCGCGCGCGAAGCGAATGTACTTCGGCCCACGATGCTTCAGTAACAGATAGTCGGTTGCCTTTTTCGTCTCATTTGCATCGCAAGGCACCACGACCGCCATATTGGGCAACCCGCACATGGCAAAGAGATCTTCGAGCGCCTGATGGGTGGCCCCATCCGGTCCAACTGATACTCCCCCGTGCGCTCCCGCAATCAGCACGTTGAAATTTCCATAGCAGATCGACGTTCGGATCTGATCCAGATTGCGGGCGGCGGCGAAGGTGGCGTAGGTGCCGAGCACGGGCAGTTTGCCTTCCTTGGCCAGTCCCGCCGCTGCGGACGTTGCCGATTGCTCCGCGATGCCCATGCTGATCCAGCGCTTCTTGCGCTCAGGCTTATTGGCGTAGAAGTCGCTGATCGTAATCGAGCCGGAAATATCCAGTCCCAAACAAACCACGCGTTCGTCATCGCCGTTTTCAGCCAGCGATTGCCCAAAGCCTATGCGGGTAGGCTTCATCTGCGCTTTCATCATTTCGGTTTTGTTCCACCAATAATTTCGCCGAAACTTTGGCATCTTTGCTTCGAGCTTGCGATCCACTTCCTCCTGGTACGATTTGGCTTTGTCGAGCAATTGCGGAACTGGAATTCGTTCGCTGATGCCGAGTTCCGCCAAACCCTTCATCATTTCTTCGTAACTCGGCGATTTCCCGTGCCACCCGGCGACGTTCTCGATGAAGCTCACGCCCTTGCCTTTCACGGTATTCGCAATAATCAGGGTTGGCTTGCGAAGAGTGGTGACCTTTGCTTCTTCTAGCGCCTCGACCACTTGCTTCATGTCATGCCCGTCGATCTGCATTACCTCCCAACCGAAACTTTGATATTTCTCTCGCAACGGATCGATGTTCATCACCTCACAAACCGGACCATCGATTTGCAGGCGGTTCTTATCGACTATGCCGATGAGGTTGCCGAGCCCGTAGTGGCCGGCTTCCATTGCCGCTTCCCAGATCTGTCCCTCTTGTTGTTCGCCATCGCCCATGATGCAGAAAGTCTTGTAATTCTTTTCATTCAGCTTTCCGGCTAACGCGATGCCGACGGCAACACTTAAACCCTGGCCGAGCGAACCGGTCGAAACCTCTACACCCGGCAGCTTCAGCCAATGTGGATGTCCCTGGTAAGCCGAGCCGAGCTTGCGGAGAAGAACGACATCATCGATCGGACAAAATCCCGCAAATGCCAGGCCAAGATACAAACTTGGTGCCTTGTGCCCGGTCGACCAGATAATGCGATCGCGCTCGGCCCACGAGGGATCCCAAGGATCGTGATCGGCTACTCGCAGATAAAGCGCAGCGGCAATATCCATGATCGAGAGTGTGCCCCCTGCGTGTCCAGAGCCCGCAGCGCAAAGCGCTACCAGATCGTAACCGCGCATCATCTTGGCGGCGTCTTCGAGTTGCTCGATGGAGTATCTTCGGATGATTTGTCCGGTTGCCGAATTCGTAATTGCCATGGTTTAGGTCCCCTCACGCAGCGCGCAAGAAAATTGCCGCGACAGTTACTTCTGATACCGAGTCTAGGCAGCAATTTCCTTAGGGACTGTGCGTGACATCACAAGGCGGTGTGATGGGACCGGGCGATGTGTAGCGCGGGCATCCCTGTCTTCCGTGGCGGACAAGAATGTCTGCCTACATTTCGCAAGTTCGTGGCCACAAAGGATCAGAAGGGAATCAGCGCTGCTCGGCTAAAACACCCAGCGGGTGGCTGCGCTCTGGAACTTTTCTTCATCCAGGGCAAACACAACCTTCGGTCGGACTGCGTAGATCGGCTCTTTAAGGTTCAAGATCGCCGCTTCCATCGAGGACATGTCCCAATCATATTTCTTCTCGTAGATTCGCAAGAACCTGCGGCGCAGTTCAACATCGCCAACCTCTTCGGCAACTCCCTCGACAATGACGGCCTGATCCGCGCGCTCCGTTCCGATAATGCAATTCGTATTCTCCGCAAGATTCTTGGATTTGCGCGATTGCCTGCCCGTACTGAAATAGAACCCGCCCTCCATCCACAGCCCCCATACCACCATGGCGTGCGGGCGGCCATCCGGTCGAACCGTGATAATCCAGTAATTATGGTTCTTGTTTAGACGCCGCTCTGCCCATTTCCATGGCAGCAGGCCCTTATTGCCTTTTGGCAGGCCATAGCCGGGCATAAAAGGACGGCTAGCCTTCGGCAAAGCCGTTTTATTTGCAGACCGGCGGCGTGACTTCGGCGGCACTGATTTTCCACGGTTGTAATTCAGAACTTTTGACTGCCATCCCGAGCAAAGCGAAGAATCTGTCTACGTAAGTCAGTGCTACAGATTCTTCTTCGTCCACTGATCAATTCGCTCCAGCGCCTTATTCAGGTTCTCCTGCGAATTTGCGATGCTGAAGCGCAGATAGCCTTCGCCGAATGCGCCGAACGAAGTCCCCGAGAGGCAGGCGACTCCAGCCTGATCTAGTAGCGCATCTGCGAGCCTCTTTGATTGCCAGCCGGTTTTCGTGATGTTCGGAAATACGTAGAATGCGCCTCGCGGCATGCGGCAGGAGAATCCTTTAATTCGATTCAGTCCGGCGACGAATACATCGCGCCGGCGCTGGAACTCGGCGCACATGTGCTCAACCGAAGACTGATCGCCGCGGACCGCTTCGACTCCCGCCACTTGAGTAAAGCTCGCGGTGCAGGAATTCGAATTGGTCATTAACCGTGTGATATGGGTTGCCAAATCCGGCCGCATCACGCCGTATCCCATCCTCCATCCGGTCATCGCATAGGTCTTCGAGAAGCCGTCCAGCAAAATCGTGCGTTCTTTGAATCCCGGAAGCGACATGATCGAACAGTGTTCGCCTTCGAAAATCAAACGGCAATAGATCTCATCGGACAGAACCATGATGTTCCGATCGCCGATTGCTACAGCGATGTCCTGGATGTCCTCCCGGCTGAGCACGCCACCCGTGGGATTCTGCGGCGAATTCAGAATGATGAGTTTTGTGCGATCGGTAATAAGAGCGGCCAATTCGTCTACGTCCAGGCTGAAATCTCGGTCTTCATGCAAGCGAATTGGGACCGCCTTCGCCCCGAGATAGTTGATCATCGACTCATAGATCGGGAATCCAGGATTGGGATAAATCACCTCATCGCCTTGATCGGCCAATGCCAGCAGGCTGAAAAAAATGATCGGTTTTCCCCCCGGAACCACTACTACTTCATCGCTTGAAACCGGCACGCCGCGGGACCGGCTGACTTCCTCCGCAATGGCCTGCCGGAGATCGGGCAACCCCGCCGAGGGGCCATAATGCGTCCAGCCGCTGCGCATTGCGTTCACCCCGGCTTCGACGATGTTCTTCGGGGTATCGAAATCCGGCTCGCCGATTTCCAGGTGGACGATGTTTTTTCCCTGTCGCTCTAGCGCGCGAGCCTTGTTCAGAACTTCGAAAGCGGTTTCCGTCCCAAGCCGGGACATCCGCTCAGCCAAACGGAGTTCGTGTTGCGTAGCTTTTTCCATAACGAGGCTAGCCATTATATCCTCCCGGGCGCTTTGCGTTAGCGGAGGCGAAACCGCACGATAGGCATGTTAGTGCGCGCCTTACCTCTTGATTATTCCCCTGAGGCCAGCGTTGTGTCACCTCCAAACATCACCAACGGTCGTGATTTCCTCGCTAAAACAGCATTGCCGATGTGATTACGGTCACTTCAGCTAACGTAACTTTTTGGCAACTTTTCATAAGGAGCGGTAACCGTTAAAGAGGTTATTCATGTCAGGGAAATTAACTCACGCCTTCACACTTACAAATAAACAGTATCGCGTGATCGAATTGGTCGCGCAGGGCCTCAAGAACTCCGAGGTAGCCAATGAAGTCGGAACCACGGAGTATGTAATCAAGAATTATCTTTGCACGATCTACGACAAGCTCGGATTGTGGAATCGGGTCGAACTCGCGTTGTGGTATGAAGCCCGGAAGTTCGAAGCCGCAGGGCACGTGCTTGCGCAGTGATGCTCTACGTGTCCCGTTACCCGAGCTGCCCTACGATTTTGAGACCTGCAAATTGTTGGTCACAGAAAACACACCGGACACGCTTTTAGCCCGAATTGTAACCATGTTTTTATCGCTTTCGCTATCCACAACCCCCTCCAGCGTAACATTTCCATTTTTCACAATAATGCGAATCGGCTTGACCACCGGCATCGCGTAACGCTGTAGAGGTGGATACCCATAAATTGAACGGAATAGTTTCCGGCGAAGGCCATCGTCCATCGGGGAGACCGGGAGCACTTCGATTTGATTGTCAACTTTCTCGACGCCCTCGATTCGCTTCACCGCTTTCTCCGCGTCACTCTTCAATACCGGATTCACCACCTGCCCCAGGAGCGTAACGTTGTAACCGTTCACCTTGTACGCCAGGTTGTCGAACGTAGTGAGATAAGGCAACATCACCAATTCATGCCGGACTTCCTTGGAAATACGCTCTTCCGCTTTGGGTGAGGCGTCATTTTGTGGTAAAGCCGGCAAAGATACCATCGAGAGCATTATCAGCACGAATGCGAAACGCGTGGACGTCATGGCAGGTCTCCTTTTCACAATGTTGGCAATTAGAGCAGAAAGCTGCATCTCCGCACATTCGGATGACAATTCTGCAGGGAGAGATGGTTAGCTACCGTAAGGACTCTTCTACTTCGGAAAGCCAGTCGGGACGTTTGAGGACTTCGCGAGGCTTGGGGCCGTCGGCAGCGCCGACGATACCGTCGCGTTCCATCAGATCGATCAGATGGGCGGCGCGGCCGTAGCCAATCCTCAGCCGTCGTTGCAGCAGGGAAGTCGAGGCCTTGCCGAATTCGACAACGAGTTTCACCGCATCTTCGAATAGGGGATCGTGTTCAGACTCGCCATCTTCGCCGCCTTCGTCCATTCCACCATTTTCGCGTTCTTCTTTCGGAACTTCGAGGAACTTCTGCTCGTACTCGGCGGTGGCTTGCGAGCGCCAGAACTCCACCACTGCAGCGATTTCTTTTTCCGTGACGAACGGCGCGTGCAGACGATGAACCCGGGCCGAGCCGGATGGCAGATACAGCATGTCGCCGCGCCCCAACAAGGCTTCGGCGCCATTGGCGTCGAGAATGGTTCGTGAATCGACTTTGGTAGCGACGCGGAAGGAAACTCGGGCCGGGAAGTTAGCTTTGATGAGGCCGGTGATCACATCGACCGAAGGCCGCTGGGTCGCGAGGACGAGATGGATGCCCACAGCGCGAGCCATTTGCGCAAGACGTGTGATGGATTCCTCCACGTTGCCGGAATCGAGCATCATCAGGTCGGCTAATTCGTCGATGATGATGACAATGTATGGCAGAGGACGCTCTTCGGGATTCTCGCCGAACAGGCTGAGCGAATCGCCATCTTCGAAGAGCTTGTTGTACTGATCGATATTGCGTACGCCTTTTTCCGCCAGTAATTTCAGGCGCCGCTCCATCTCCTTGACTGCATTGCGCAGGGCGTTGGCCGCAAGTTTTGGTTCGGTAATGATGGGCGTGTACAGGTGCGGGATACCGTCATAATTGCCCAACTCCAGACGCTTGGGATCGACCAGAATCAAGCGCACCTGATCGGGTGTCGATTTAAAAAGAATCGACATGATCATGGCATTGATGGCCACGCTTTTGCCGGTGCCGGTTGAGCCCGCAATCAGCAAATGCGGCATGGCTTTTAAATCGGCCGTTACGATGCGGCCATTAATGTCCTTGCCGAGCGCGAGAGTCAGCTTGGATTTCGATCCGATGAACTCCGACGACTCGATGTTTTCCCGCAGCCAGATGATTTCACGGTCGCGGTTCGGAACCTGAATTCCGACAGTCGATTTGCCGGCCATGCGCTCAATAAGAATGCTTTCCGCTTTCAGGGCAAGGCAGAGGTCGTCGGTAAGATTCGTGATGCGGCTGTACTTGACTCCAGCCTCGGGTTTGAACTCGAAAGTTGTGACGACCGGGCCGGGATTGATCTGCGTCACTTGGCCAGTGACATCGAACTCCGCGTATTTTTCCGTCAGCACTTGGGCGAGGATTTTCAACTCGCCGGCATCGACTGTTTGTTGCTCTTCCGACCGGTGCAGCAGGGAGCTAGGAGGCAATTTGAACGAGCCGGCAATATGGGGCAAAACGGTTTTCGGTTTCGCGGCGCTATCGGCGCGCGCCGTGACCTCGGGCGCAGGCGGGGCGACTGTCGGGTTGCTCGCCACCGGCACAGCTCGTTCTTCGTCGACTGTTTGCTCGATGCCCGTGCGGACAGGTTCAGCCGGCAAGGGGGCAACAGTTCGCGTGGGAACCAGTTGCGCGGGAATGACCGGCTTGGGCGCTGCGCGGCGCTTCTCGAGATCGCGCTGCATACGGGTCTTTTCCCGCGCTTCCCGCCAATCTTTGTAGCGGTCCCACAATGCGATGGCGAACGCAAAACGAGTGGGCAGCCAGACCTGCAACGATGAGAACGAAAAAGCGGTCGAGAAATACAATGCCACCGCGAGCACGGCAAAACAAACGATGTTTGCTCCAGCGGGATTGAAATAGTGGATTAAGAAATCTCCGACTATACGACCCAGCAAGCCTTCAACGGGAATGACGCCTTGCCAGCGCAAATGACCGGGCAGCAGCGCAAGCAGTGCGGGCAGAAAGATCACAATCCAGGTAACGCCAAGAAATTTTGCGACGGGCGAGCCCATGCGTCGCGAGCGAAACCAGCGAATTCCGAGCAACCCGGCAAAAAGCGGGAGCAAAAAGGCGCCAACCCCGAAAAATTGCAGTGCCACGTCGGAGAGGAATGCACCAACCACTCCGACCCAGTTGCGGGCGCCGTGCGCCGGAGTTAGAACTGAGGCGCTATCCAAAGACGGATCGAGTGGCGAATACGAGGCTAGCGCGAGGAACAGGAGGAGCGCGGAGATACACAGGACAAATCCGATCAGCTCATTGAGCCGCCGGTTGCTGGTCGGGGTAAGCGCCTGTGAAAGATACTTCATTTGGCATAGCGATGCCAGAGCGAGACACGTCCACCCATCGCATCGCACCTCAGCCAGAGCTCAACGATTATGACAACAATCCGCTAGCGGAACAACGTAGGATTCGACCCGGTACCCAGAGTGACAAACACAAGCTATGTGGGCCTCGGTGGCATGAGCCCCATTAGCGGACGCAGGGAGCGGGTCAGAACTCAACGATAAACTCCGAAGCCCCAAAAGGTTTAGCGCGGATATCTCCGCTGCGCCACATACGCGGATGCGTGCGTGTTTTATTGAAACGGGAGTGTAGCTTCTCAATTTGACCTGAGCAGATCCAGAGATGCTGGAAGGGCGAGTGCAGCCGAGTTTTCCTATACATCCCCGACTCCTTGGGAACCATCTCAAACTCGTCGCAAGAATCAAACCATTTATTAAGGAGTCAGCTATGACGATGGAAACCCTACAGGACCTGTTCGAAATCGAACTCCGGTACGCCTACGACTGCGAAGAGAAACTGGTCAAAAAAGGCCTGCCCACCATGATTGAAAAGTGCAGCTCGTCCGAGCTCCGGCAAGCCCTGGAGCACCACTTAGACGAGACACGGAACCAGGTAACGCGGCTGCAGCAGGTATTCTCAATCATTGGAGCCGAGCCTAAAACCGATTCGAACGATGTTTTCGACAAGATGAGTTCGGCGGTAAAGGATTCAATTTCTCATACCGAGGACGGCTCGCCAGTTCGCGATGCTGCCCTGATCGTGAACGGCAACCAAGTGGAACATTACGAGATGGCGATTTACGGGTCGCTCGTATCCTTCGCTCGTCAGCTCGGGTTCGAGCAGGCCGCCGGTCTTCTTCAACAGACGTTGGAGGAGGAAAAACAGGCGGACGCCAAGCTGACCCAGATTGGCGAAAGCATGATCAACGCCAGAGCTGCGCAGGAGCGCCGGGCAGCATAGTCAGATGGTTTCGTGCAAGCGCGAGTAGCGGGCCGGGGCTTTCACGCTCCGGCCCGCTGTTTTTCTACGGTAGTTTCGATTTCGCCAGTAAACCCAGCATTGTTTCATGGCATCCATCCGAGAGCTGCGGAGCTCAGATGAGCAAGAAAAATGGACTGGCAGACCCGGCCCGGCTTAAGCCCATGGACGGCGAGAAAAAAGTCCTGCTCCGGGTCGTCATCGAAACCCCTAAGGGGAGCCGAAACAAATTCGCCTACAATTCCGACGATCGCGTTTTCGAACTGAAAGCGAGCTTACCCGCCGGAATGGAGTTTCCCTACGACTTCGGATTTGTGCCCCGCACCCGAGGCGGTGACGGCGACCCGATCGACGTTCTGGTATTGATGGACGAGCCGGCCTTTCCCGGATGCGTGCTGATGTGCCGTCCCATTGGAGTCATCGAGGGAGAGCAAGTCGCCAAAAAGAAAACCACTCGGAATGATCGTATTGTTGCCGTACAGCAAGATGCGCACAGCTGGGCGGAGGTCAAAAATGTCAGCGATTTGGGGAAGCACTTCCAGCAGGAACTCGAACAATTCTTCGTGAACTATCACCGGCTGTCTGGAAAACACTATCGGATATTGGCATTAAAAGGACCTGACCAAGCGCGGAAACTGGTTCGAGCTGGCATGAAATAAACAGCGTTGGCATCGAAAGAAATGCGGCGGACATTTTCTCCGCCGCATTTATCTGACAAGCCTGCAAATCAAAACAGGAACGGCAGAACCTGGATACCTTCCTTCTGCACCGCCTGAAGCTGGTTTGGATTGAAACCGAGGGCCCTGATAATCGTGGGCGCAACCTGCTGATTCAGGACAGCGGTTCTGACCGTTTGTGGCTGCAATCCCGCATAGGAGACCAACAGAGCCACATGAACATCGTCTTCGTTCATCCCGCCATGTTCCGCAATCTTTGATCCGCCAGTAAAAATCACCCCGGTATTGACCTTCAAAACGATGTCCGGCGTGCGCGGATCACCCGCGGGACTGTCCCACTTATCAATCAAAGACTGGCCGGCAAAGATTTCCTGAATGCCAAGGGCTTCCTGGTTCTGCGTCATGCTGAGATTTGCGACGACGCTATCGGTGAGCTCCTGGTCGGTAAGCCAGATCAGGGAGCCGTCATCGGAGATGTCGAAGGCATCAGCCGAACCAATGGTCGCCGTGGGCTGGCCATTGCCAATGGCCACTTTCTTGGTCTGGTCGATGGGAGATTGGCCATGCTTGGCGCCAATAATGATCAGCGTTGAAGCGAGAAGTCCCTTCTTTTTCAACTCCAGAACCATTCGCCCGAGCTGCTGATCCACAAAATCGAGCTGCCCAGCGAGGCCCTGCGATGGCGTGCCGAGCACATCTGTATATCCGTTGCCAGCAAGCTTTTCTCCAACACTGACCGATTGAAAATTCGTGCCAAATAAAGTCGGCACGGTGGATGGCTTTCCATCATGCGTCAGGCCGTCGATCTGGTTGAGAACTGCCTGCACGTGCAGCAGGTCGTAGCACTGGATGTTCAACAGGTTGGTGGTCCAGCCGTCATCATAGGTATTGTCTTTGAACGGGACTGGGGAACATCCGGGGAATTGCGGTAGTGCGATCGGAATGGAGTTGATCTCAGGGCCATAAAAATCGTCTACGCCGTGGCCGCTCGGACCGTTGGTCCATTCGTAAGACGGATGTTTATCCGTCCAGGCAGTCGTGCCGCCATTGGCTTTAACCACTTCGAAAATCGTATTCACCCGCAAATATTGATGCGGCATGATGGTTTGGCAGTTATTTTTCGGATCACGCACAAGGTAATCAGGATTTATGCCATCGCCATTGAGCTCTCTCAGATCGGTGTCGATGGATTCGTCCCAGGCAACATTGGTGCCGATTTTCCCGGGACATGGGCCGCCGGGATTTCCGAGGCCATCGGTGTGCCGTGGCGGCGAGAGCGCCCGATTATAGGTATCGTCATACCATAACCCGCTGGTGACTGGAGACCCGCCCGTCACGAGCGAAGCAAGTCCGGGGAATGAGTCGGAGGGTGTGGTGGTGGAGTCATTCGTATATGTGACGCCTTGACGGCTAAGAAATGCGAGCGTCGAATCTTTGTGGGACGTGACGTAATTGGCGAGGTCGAGGGCGTGCAGTCCGTCCACGCTGATCAAAAGAACATGCTGCACATTGGAGAGTTTCGAGTTGGCAGTATTTTGTGCGAGAGCAGCAGGCGGAAGCAGTGAAATCAGCAATCCCAGGGCGGTAAGAGGCTGTTTTGGAAAATGCACGCTACGCTCCTTTGAGGGGTGTTTAGTCAAAAAAGTTTAGAGTGCGGCATGTGTCACGACTGTGAACAGATGATGAAAAGACTGTTAAAACTGGAATGAGACTTTCGCCTTAGCGGACGGCGGCATATTGCGGCGACGAAGCGCTGTCTATTGAGGTGAAGCAATCGGCGAACGCGTCGGCGATAGTGTAGCGGATCACGTTGTCGTAATCCGGCCCCAGAAAATTTCGCAGGCGATCAGTGTTCATGATGTACTGGCCGGTCATGTAAGGCATGGCAGCGGGAGGAATTGCCGAGATACCGAGACTCCAGAGGATTTTCAGAATCGTTTGGAACGCCCATTTACCCGGCACTCGTATTAAATGTCCGTTGGCGGCCTGAATGCATTCTCCGAAGGTCATGGGTTCACCACGACCCGCAACGTTGAGAACGGTGAGTCGCTGGGCTTCTGGCTCCAACTTGCGGACGATATACGCCAAAACCCGGGCCATATCGTCCACGTGCACGAACTGAATTTTATTTTCCAAGTAACGCGATCCGTAAGGCAGCATCACCGGAAGTCTATTCCCAGCGGCGCGCATGCGAGCCGCGCGTTTCGATTTTCCATTCGGTGTGCCACGGAACGCTCCCACCAGATAATTTTCTACACTGGCGCCCGCAAAAATATGGGGCCGCAGCATATAGACGCTGCAGCCGCGCAACGCCGGAGCTCGTTGTTGTACGACCTTGTCCGATTCCATTTTGTGGATTGCGTAGGGCAGGGTATGAGCGCCGAAGCGGAAGTCCTCGGTGGCCTCTTCAGAATAATCGGGACCATAAACTGAAACGCTGCTCGGGAATATGAATTTTCCGACAATGGTTTCATCGCGGTTGGCTTCGGTGATGGCTTCCATCATCCGGGCAGTGCCGGCCACGTTAATCTGCCACATACGTTCTAGTTCGAGCACGCCAGTGCGCACCGGATCAATCACAAAAGCCAGATGGAGCACCGCAAATGGCCGCGCCTCTTTGAGTAAGAGAAACATCTGGCGGCAAGAATCTTCCTCGGCGAAGTCCATGCGCACAAAGCGGAGCTGGTGGCTGGCCGCCGGGGCATTCAGGTCCACGCCAATCACGTGATAATCCGAGAGGAGCGGAAGCAGTCGCAGACCCAGATTGCCGGAGATTCCTGTAACGAGGACGGTGCCCTTGGAATTCATCACTTCGTTCCAGGTGGCGGGGGATTAGGCGGTGTCGCCGGGCCCGTCGGTGCATGGGGCTGCAAGCTGGGTCGCTGCGGCGCTTCCGGTCCAAAGTAGGCCTCATCGAGAGTAGGAGTCGCAGATTCCTGCACGGACTTCATCTCTTCCTGCAGACGCTGGGAACGGAGAGTGCCTTTGATTTCTTCCCGCGCTTGATCCAGGGGCACGGTTCCTTTTGAGATCAGCTTGTAAACGAAAAATCCACTTTGATCGGCGATGACGGGCGAGACCGCACCAGGTTTCAAATCCATCGCAGAGGCTTGACTGGGTGGCAGGACGTTGCGGCGCACGTTCCCCATACTGGTGTTCGGGGCCGTTGATTTGATACCGGCAACTTGGAACGCTTCTGCTTGGAGCTTGTTGAAGTCCTCGCCAGCCGCGGCTCGAGCTCGAAGCTTGTCGGCCTCCGCTTTCATGGCTTGTTCGCCCTGTTCGGTACGTTTCTTTTGCTCTTCTTCGGTTGGCGTTTTTTTGTCCTGCGCTGCCGCCGTCTGCTGAGTCTTAGGCACATAAATGCGCAAGAGTTCTGCTTGCTCGAATTTGTCGGAATTGTTCTTGTAATAATCGTCGATTTCTTTGTCGCTGATCTCCGACGCCTTTTCTTGTATTTCTTTGCTTAAGGCGGAGGCAAGAACCTGCATGCGCGCCAGTTTCATGCGCTCTTCATATTCGGGGCCTTTACCCAAGCCCATTTCATCGGCTTTGATCGACATCGCCAGAATGCTGGCGTAACGGTTCGCAAACTGACGGCGGTTCCTGGGCGGCAGATTCGGCTGCACCGCATCCACTACTTTTTCAAATTCTGCGCGCGTGACCTGAGTCCGGCATTCGAGGGCAGGAGTTTTTTTGGTCGAGGGATCGCAGACGCCAGCGATGGTGATCACCGGCGTGTCCGGGGGGACATTTGAGCTGGCGGACTCCGGAGGCTCGCCTTTGGGCTGTGGGCTGGTAGCAGCGGTGCCTGGGATCTGCTTTTGTGCGGAAGGCGCGGAACTGGAAGCCTGGGACCACGCCAATAATGGAAACAATAAGCAGACCAACCCGTATCGGGCCATATCAGAGAATCCTCCAAGGGATTGCGGCTGGAACTAAAAATCCTAGCATAAAGGCGGGACAAGTGCCGTGTGCGTGACGGTTCTGGATGAAGCGGTATCAGTTCCCTGGGAATGGGTTTGGAGTCCGGACCTTCTCCAGCGATAATGCCAACATGGCGGGAGCGCCGATTACCTACAGTTCGGAGGCGATGCGGTCCGAGAAGCGTGCGGTGGCCGGTAATTCGGTCATTGCAGCGGTTGCGATCACGGTGTTGAAAATCGTTGTAGGCCTGGCCACCGGCAGCTTAGGCATTCTGTCGGAAGCTGCGCATTCCGGGCTGGACCTGATCGCCGCCGTAGTCACATTCTTTTCGGTGCGTGTTTCCGACAAGCCCGCCGACGCCGATCACCAGTATGGGCACGGCAAGGTCGAGAATTTCTCGGCATTCATTGAAACCGGCCTTCTCTTACTGACGTGTGTCTGGATCGTGCATGAGGCGATTAAGCGAATCTTCTTCCACCATATCGAGGTCGAACCGAGCCTCGCCGCATTTCTTGTGCTCTTGACCTCCATGGGAGTAGATTTTTGGCGCTCGCGCGTGCTGAACAAAATTGCCGCCAAATACGAAAGTCAAGCTCTCGAAGCCGACGCGCTGCACTTTTCGACTGATGTTTGGTCGACTGGCGTGGTTGCGGTTGGCTTGCTCCTTGTGCTGCTTGGCAGAATGTATGGAATCGGCTGGTTGCGTGATGCTGATCCCGTAGCAGCTTTGTTTGTCGCGGGCGTGGTGGTCTATGTCAGTTCACGCCTGGCTCGTAGGACCATCGATGGCCTGCTTGATGCAGCGCCAGCCGGGGTTCGCGCCAGTATTGTGGCCGCAGTTTCGCGAGTAGATGGACTGCTGGAAGTAGATCGCGTGCGCATTCGCCGTGCCGGCAACCGATATTTCGCCGATCTTTCCATCGGGTTGTCACGCAACGTTACCTTTCAAAGGGCGGAGCAAGTGGCGCATGCCGTCACGACGGCGGTCCATGGTGTGTTGCCGGACGCCGACGTGGTAGTGCACTCAATTCCGCGTGCTGCTCATCAGGAAAACATCTTTGACCGGGTACGCGGCGTGGCCATGCGCCACAATTTTAACGTGCACGATGTGAGTATTCAGGATCTGCATGGGCGCTTGCACGTGGAGCAACATCTTGAGCTCGATGAGAGCCTCACGCTGAAGGAAGCGCACGATCGAGTGACTTTGTTGGAATCCGAGATTCGGAATGAAGTGCCGGAGATCTCTACGATCCTGACCCATATCGAGAGCGAACCGGCCACCATTGAACCAGGCGACGAAGTGGGGCGAGATGCCAAATTGGAGAAAAAGCTGAAAGCCATCGTGAGCGAATTTCCCGAGGTACTGGACTTGCACGAGGTTGAAGTGAAACGAGTGCGCGGCCGCATTTACGTTTCGTGTCACTGCACATTTTCCGATGATCTGCCGCTCTCGCGCGTCCACGACATCCAGACCGAGCTGGAGATTCGCTTCAAGCAGGCAGCGCCGCAATTATTCCGGGTCCTGATTCATCCGGAGCCGAGCACAGATAATCGGAGATAGCGAGGTTTTTACGATGATTGAATCTACCATCCGCTGGACTGACAACGAACGTTTTCTGGGGCAAGCCAGCAGCGGTCACGCTATTGCGGTCGACGCCGGGAAGGAGAAAACTGCCAATAGCCCCATGGAACTCGTATTGATCGGCTTATGCGGTTGTACAGCCAGCGATGTCGTTTCGATCTTACGCAAGAAGCGCGAGCCATTTACCAGCCTGGAAGTAAAGGCGCAAGCCGAGCGGGCGACGACTCCGCCCACTGTATACACCGAGATCCGGCTGACCTATATCGTTGGCGGCAAAGTCTCCCACAAAGCCATGGAAGACGCGGTCAGGCTTTCAGAAGAAAAATATTGTTCGGTCGCTGCGATGCTGAGCAAGACTGCCAAAATCGCCTACACCATCGAGTATCTCGAACGTTAATTACGATGATCCGATGAGTGCCTTGTCTCTCCGCGTCTTCCTTGGTTTATGCTTTTAAGATCACAAATCAAAACTCTGAAACCAAAAATCACGTCCGCCATCCTTTGCGTGGATGCATATATATCGCCAGCGCTACGTTTCTTTGGGGCGTCGCGGCTGCCCTGGGACGCGCCGCCTTTACCGGCCGCCTTTTGCCGCGAGGACAGATTCTCCCCCCAATTGACCCGATTATTCTGTCTCAAAGCCGCACCACGTTTTCGTGTGTCTTGCTGCTTCTAGCTCTGGTGGTGCTTCGCGGGTGGCGTGGATTACGCATTCCCGCTGTTGATTTCGGACGCATGTTCCTGCTAGGAGTTCTTGGGGTTGCCGCCTCGAATTATTTCTACTATTTGGCGATTCAAAGAACGAATGTCGCCACCGCAATCATTCTGCAATACACCGCGCCAGTCTGGGTATTGCTGTATGCCGTGGCGCGCAGATCCCAGAAGCTGACGTTGCAACGCCTTTCCGCTGTCGCATTGGCGATGACGGGAATTTCATTGGTGATCGGACTCGTCGGTGGAGGCTTTCGCCTGGATCATATCGGTCTTGCTGCTGGTCTGGTTGCTGCACTTTCCTTTGCGCTTTATAACGTGGGCGGCCACAGCGTTCTGCTGCGCTATGACCGCTGGCTCGTGCTCCTTTACGTGATCTTCAGCGCATCGGTGTTCTGGATGTTCGCGAACCCGCCATGGAAAATCGCTGCCGCGCATTACTCAGGTTCGCAATGGCTTTTTCTGCTGGTCTTTTCGCTGGTGTCGGTGCTCGCACCATTTGCCTTGTATTTTGCGGGACTGCAGCACCTGGAGCCTACGCGGGCCATCATCGTCAGCTGCCTGGAGCCGGTGTTCTCGATTTTGATTGCGGCCATGACATTGGGGGAAGTAATGCGGCCGACCCAAACTCTAGGAATCCTGCTGGTGCTGATCGCCGTTGTTGTGGTTCAAATGCCAGACCCGCGGTCCCGGGAGCCAGTCGCGATCGTCGAGCCCATGGAATAACCGGTTCGACCATGGCCCTGGCGTACTCGCCCGAGATTACCTGCGTAACCACTTGTGCGCCTGCTTTTTACGCTTTCGTTACAAATTCGGGCGTGTGCTCCTCTAAGCTCATGATCGAGGTGAGCTCGCATGAAATGTTCCCGAATAATCTTGTTGCTCGGTTTCCTGCTCTTTTCGTTTATTCCCTGTTTTGCGCACCACATGGCGGTGGTGGTGAATAAAGAAAACAGCACACGGGAGATCTCGTCTGCCCAATTAGCCAGGCTGTTTCGCTTAGAAAACAAGAAGTGGGAAAACGGACGAGATGTTCTGATCGTTCTCCATAGAGATTCTGCGGGAGAGGCGATTACGCTCAAACGGCTGAATGGCATCTCGGGGAACGAATTGAAGAACCTCATCGCATCTCACAAAGAGTCTTTTGTGGTTGTCGACTCGGATGCCGACGTGCTGCACGTTGTCGAAAGCAATGCAGGTGCAATCGGTTTGGTGGAAGTGCACTCCATCGATGACCAGGTGAATGTGGTCAAAGTGGATGGAAAGCTTCCGATGGAAGCCGGCTATCTGCCGCATTGAGGCGAGTTCCACCTTTGGCGAGACTATTCGAGCTGTTTTCCTTTGGTCTCTGGAAGCTGCGTGGCGACCGCGGCCGCAAGGAAGAATGAAACCGCGCAGACATAAAAAGCCCAGTCCAGACCTCTGGTTTCTCCTACCCGTCCAATGATGAATGGCGCCAGCGCGCTCATGGCTCTGGCTCCGTTATAAGTGAATCCCATGGCGCGCGCTCGCACGGCGGTAGGAAAGATTTCGCTGCCTAGAATTCCCGAGCCCGAGAAAAATCCGGTACCGAAAAAGGCAGTTACCGTTCCGACCACCATCAGAATCCAGGGTTGACGCGCTGCTGCATAAAGCGGCACCAGAATGGCCGCGAACAAGGTATAGAGCACGAAGGTGCGGCGGCGGCCCAGCCAATCCGCGAACCATCCGAAGCTGGCATATCCCGGAAACATGCCAAACAAGTTCAGGGTGACGAGCAGGGTTGTGGTTCCCAGAATTCCGAAGCCGCGTCCTCCCTGCGAAACTGGCAATGCGAGGTAAGGAGGAACCCATGTGAACAGCCCCCACCAGCCAAACATGCCGAAAAACGTGGCGAGCAGCAGAGTGAGCGTGGATTTTACAAAGGGTGGCTGGAACAGCCGGATGAAGCTGATATGCCGATGGTGTTCTTGAGCTTCCGCCACGCGCCTGGATTCTTTTGCCAGCCGGTGGTGCTCTTGCCACATCTCTGACTCCGGCACACTCTTCTGGATCCATAAAATGATCACCGCCGGAAGGATGCCGACAAAAAATACGGTGCGCCAGTTCGCGTAATGCAAAACGATGCCCGCGACTAGGGCGGCGAGCGCGTAACCGATGGCCCAGGAGCTTTGCACGACAGAGATGGCTTTTGCGCGCAACTCCGAAGGCCAGGTTTCCGCCACCAGGCTCGCCCCCGTGTTCCATTCACCCCCCATCCCCAACCCGAGAATGAATCGGAAAACCGCCAGCATAAAAACTGAAGTAGCGAGACCGGAAGCAAATGAGCAAATCGAGTACGTCAGAATGCTCAGCATCAGGGCGCGCTTTCGTCCAATGTGATCCGCGACAAATCCAAAAAGCACACCTCCTATCCCAGAAGCCAAGAGTGTGAGCGTGTAGAGCAGGCCGGAAGTCGCTTTGCTCATGCCGAGATCGCTCATCAGGTGCGCCAGGACGAGCGCATAGAGCATGGCGTCGAAGGCGTCAAGCATCCATCCCAGCGCGGCTGCAAGCAGGGTTCGGCGTTGGATGGGTGTTGTGCTGGAAAAACTCAGCGAGGCGCCTGCAACCATTCGGAGATTGTCAATTTTCAACTGCCCATTGGCAATGAAAAATCGATTGAGCGGCTATTTCCGGGTCTTGGCACGTTTGGCGCGAGGCCTAGCTTCTTTTTCGCTTTGGCCGGCATGCAAGAACGCTTGAACGGATTCTTCAAGAAGGGTATCGACGGTTCCAAAGCCAGCGATTATGTCGCGAATCAGGTAGCTGATGTCAATTTCCAGCAGGTGTTCGTGGATGCAGTCGCCCACATTTTTCTTGAGGATTCTGGATTCGCGGATCATCAAGGCAACCGTATAACCTTGTTTTCGACGCAGAGCTCCGTGAAGAACCGAAGATTCCCTGTCCTCGGCGGTGACCCTTTCTCCGCGCACGATTCTCATTGCCGCGTCAAGAAGCCGCGGAATATGGTCAGTTCGATCCGAATCCGACATTTGTAAAGAATTCAGCTCCGCATCAGCTTTTGAGTCCTTAAGAAAGCCGGTGCAGATAGGGGCGAGATTCTCGCGAACCACGTCCGGCAGCCGCTTAGTGGAAGTTAAAGTGGCCGGCGTTCGTGAGCCGAATTTTGACTTAATCGCTTCTACGAGAGCAGTGATCTCGGTAGGCTTGATCAGATAATCATCCACCTGCTGCCGCATTGCTTCGAGGGCGGACTCGAAAGCCGGATAGCCGGTGAGAATGAAGCGGAGTGCGTCCGGCTGTGTACTGCGCATCGCACTCACAATGGCAAAACCGTCCCCAGGGTGGCCGATATTCAAATCAGTAACCAAAACCTGGAACTTGCGTTGTGCTATGAGCTGCAGTGCTTCCGGTACGGTGCCTGCGGTCGTAACCTGGAATCCGTTCCGTTCCAAAAGCGGCGGCAGGGTTAGCCGTATGCTGTCTTCATCATCAACAAACAGCAGTGAGATGCCTTCCGCCATATGCGTTTGAGTGTCGAGTTGCGTTAGATGCATTTTCTCGGCGAGATGGCTTCCGAGATACGAATCCGGAATTCGTGCGTAGGTACTGCTCGGAAGAATCACCTCTCACGCATAGGTGTTTTGCGAAATCCGGTAAAGGGGGCCAACGGCGGCGTTCGGTAGCGCTGGGCTAAGCGCGGCGCAATGGACCCCAACGCTGCACAGCATGGAAGAACATAGTTCAGTTCGACACCGAACAAAAGCGCCATGACGCGCCAAAAGCATATTCAGCCCTGGCGTCGACCCGACATCGATTATTTTAAGAACTTGAAGTAGCGCCTGGCCTTGGTTACATCCCGACTGATCTGCTGACGGAGCGCGTCTACTGTCGGAAACTTGATCTCATCGCGCAATCTCTGAAGAAAGTGGATCTCTACCTCGGTCTCGGGAGTCAGTTCAATTGGATGGAAACTGAGCAGATGGGTTTCGATAGCAAACGAATCTGCTCCAAATGTCGGTCGGTTGCCGACATTAGTCACCGAGTCGAAGCATTCCTGACCCACCCGGGTTCGGGTGATGTAAACGCCATCGCTCGGAACCATTTCTTCATAACGGCTCAAATTGATGGTAGGAACTGTGTATTTCGCGCCATAACCGCGGCCCCGGCCAGCGGTCGAAAGAATGCTGAAAGGCCTTCCCAGAAGATGGCGCGCCCGGCTGATCCGACCGTCCCGGATTAGCTTGCGAATCTGGCTGCTGGAAACCGGTTCACCGCGCAAGCGCATTTCGGCATACACATGGACTTCAAAACCCATTTCCTTGCCGAATTCGGTGAGCAGTGCGGTGTTGCCGGTAGCTTTGTGTCCAAAACGAAAGTTATAACCTTCGTGCACCTCCCGCGCTCGCAAACCCTGCTTAAGAATATCGTGGACGAAGGCTTCCGGCGTCATGAGCGACAGATCGCGAGTGAAGGGAAGCAGCAGAACGGCGTCCAATCCAGTTTCCGTGAGTAAGCGCAGTTTTTCTGGAGTGGGGGTCAAAAGTTTCAAGTTCGCGTCTGGCCGCAGAATGCGAACGGGATGCGGTTCGAAAGTGACGGCGATCGACCTAAGTCCTGAACCTTTGGCGCGCTGAACGATCGTATTTAGAACCTGTTTGTGGGCGCGGTGCACGCCATCGAAATTGCCGACTGTGACCGTGGTTGGCCCAAAATCAGGCGGAACGTCTTCGAGTTTGTGAAAGACCCGCAATGCGGCCCTCTACGACTGCCGATTTTCCACTGCCAATTCGAAATTGCAAATCGACAATTTCTCAAATATCAAAATCCAGCTTCATTCCGTCATACGAAAGCCGCACATTGGGCGGAAGGGAAGCATTCGTCGCCTCGTGCGGCAGATCGTGACAAATATGAGTAAAGAACGCACGCTTGGGCTTAAGCCGCTCGACAATCTGAAGCGAGTTTGCCACCGTCGAATGCGTCGGATGCGGCTTATGCCGCAGCGCATCCAGGAACAAGATGTCGAGACCCTGAAGCTTGGCGAATGATGTTTCCGGAATGTCGCTGTGATCGGTCAGGTAGGCCGCGTTCCCAAAGCGAAAACCGTAGATTTCGGTTTCGCCGTGGATCACGGGAACCGGCTCAAAGCTCGCGCCGAACAGCTGAACTGGGCCGCTGATCGTGCGGAGTTCCACCAGCGGAAGGCCGCCGAATTTGTAATCCGCGTCGAAAATATAGCGGAACATGCTGCGGATGAACTCCGCTGCTTCCGGACTGGCATAAAGCGGAAGTTTATTGGGCTTGTGGCGAAAGCTGAGTGGCCGCAGGTCGTCGATTCCCAGGATGTGATCGGCGTGTGTATGGGTATAAAGCACGGCGTCCAGCTTCATGATCTGCTCCCGAATCGCCTGCTCGCGAAAATCCGGCGTGGAATCGATCAAGACGCTCTTGCCGTTGTATTCGATCAAAACCGAGGGACGGGTGCGGCGGTCGTGTGGATCCGAAGAATGGCAGACAGCGCAGTCACAGCCGATCGTAGGCACACCCATAGATGTGCCGCTGCCCAGCACGGTTAGCCTGGCTTTCATCGCTTAACTGAATCCGTACCAGTGGCTTTCGGCGGATGCGCGAGCGCATTTGTAACCTCAACATACGCCATTCGCAATTCGTAAAGACAGTTCTGCAGCAGGTTTTGTTCGGTGATCGTGAGATTGTTCTTGGTCTTCTCGGATAGCATGCTGATGGTATCGATTGTCTGCCGCGCGCCGATAAGGTCCACTCGCGGCTCGCCCCCTTGTTCGTGCATCAGGCCGAGTTGCAGCATCGCACTCATGTACATAGAAGCGATGAAGCGCTCGAATGTCATCTCCAGGTCTTTGGCGGAATGACCACTCAACTCCACCCGGGTATCCATGCTCTTTGTGGACGCGCGATATTCGTCGGCTTGTTTCTGCTGCTCAGCCGCGGAAGGCGCAGGAGGAACTTCGCTAGCCTGAGACTTAGCCGGAGCTGGTTCAGGTTTTGCCGTCGAGACTTCTTCCGGAGCGGCCTCCTTGCGGATTTCCCCCTCCGACGTGAACAACCGGCGATCTGTCACTGTGAACGATTCCTGTTTTTTTTCAGCCATGCGGGTAAGTTCCTTACGATTCTTGAAAGATTCCTAAGAACGGAATTTCAGTTGCCGTGAGCTGGGCATTGCCGGCTTGCAGCGGTTGATTCGCCAATTCCCGTCGGATGTAGCCGAGCGCGACTTGCCGGGGCCCGCTGGCGAGCGGCAGGGAAGCGGCGCTTGTGATCTCGCCCACGTCCTTGCCGTCGGCCTGAATCTTCGTTCCGTTCGTGGGCAACGGCCCCTGCACTTCGAAGCCGGTGAATTTGCGATGCACATTGCCGCGCGACCGAATGCGCTCCACGATCTCCTGGCCAATGTAGCAGCCCTTATTGAAATTCAGAGCACGAAGCTGTTCCGTTTCCTGGGGCAGATCGTGTTCGCCGATGTCTTGACCGTATCGCGGGATCCCGCCGGCAATCCGGAGCAATTCCACTGTTTCTGCACCCACCGGAGCGACGCCAGAATTTGTGAGAGCACTCCACACCGCAGAACGATGCTCCAGAGCAACCCAGATTTCATAGGATTCGAGTGCGGGATTATCCGTGCGCAGGATCGTGAGCGCCAAACCCTGCAAGCTCACGTCGACGAACTGAAGCGCTGCTAACTGCGGCAGATCGAGGCCGCACTTCGCGAGCACTGTATGCGATTTCGGCCCAGCAACGCCGATGGCGACCAGCTTTTCGCCGAGGTCCTCAATTTCCACCTTGTCCATGATGATGTACTTGCGGAAAATGCTCAGCAATTTTTCGGCTTGCGAACGATCAGTATCGACCAACAGCGACTCACCACGGTTGTAGGCGTATAGATCGCCCAGAATGCGCCCTTGGGGATTCAGCACAAACGCATAGATGCCTTGTCCCGGGGCAAGATCCCGGACTTTGTTCGTGACCATGCCATTCAGCCAGCGCACGCGGTCGTTTCCCGAGAGGCTGAATTTGGCGCGATCACCAAGCTCAAAAACTGCGCAGCCGGAGAGCACAGATGTGAACTCCGCCTTTAAGTCCGCCGACGTGGCGGGTGTGTGATGGAGAGTTGCAGAACTCATAGTCCAAACTTCGATTATACAAGCTGCAAAGCAGGAGTCAGGGATCAGCCAGTAGTCACAGACCAGATGCGATACGTCTGACTACCAGCTACTAATCCCTGATTACAAGCCACTGACTCCTGACTACTGACTCCTGACCCCCGCTTTATGCTACCTTTCCAGCCGTGGCCCAGAAAAAACGCATAGCGATTATTCCCGGGGATGGAATCGGCAAAGAAGTCATTCCGGAGGCCGTCAAAGTCATGGCTGCTGCCGCGGCAGAAATTGAGACGAAGCAGTTCGATTGGGGCGCCGATCGCTATTTGTCCGACGGTACGACGGTCCCACCGGATGGCTTCGCAATGATGGGGCGTGATTTCGATGCCATTCTCGTAGGCGCTTTTGGCGATCCACGAGTGTCCATCAATATCCATGCTAAAGAAATCCTGCTCGGCATGCGCTTCCAGCTGGATTTGTATGCCAACGTTCGTCCGGTGCGGCTGCTGGACGCTTCGTTATGTCCGCTGAAGGGAGTTGAACCGAAGGACGTGGATTTCGTAGTGATCCGCGAAAATACGGAAGGCGTTTACACCGATGCCGGTGGCATTTTCAAGCGCGGGACTTCCGATGAGATCGCCATCCAGGAAGACATCAACACGCGGAAAGGGGTCGAACGGATCATCCGCTATGCATTCGAATTTTGTTCCAAAAGCTCGAAGCGGGATGGCGGCCGACGTCAGCGCGTCCTCATGTGCGACAAGTCAAATGCCATGACTCACGCCGGCAGTCTTTGGCAGCGTGTGTTTAAGCAGGTCAGCGGCGAATATCCTCAGATCAAAGCCGAGCACATGTACGTGGACGCGCTCTGTATGCAAATGGTTCGCGACCCGCGGCCGTTCGATGTGATCGTCACGAACAATATGTTTGGCGACATCATCACGGATTTGGCTGCCGGGCTGCAGGGTGGCTTGGGTATGGCAGCCAGCGGTAACATTCATCCCGGAAAGACGTCGATGTTTGAGCCCGTACACGGCTCCGCACCGATGATCGCAGGAAAGAATCTAGCAAACCCGTTTGGCGCTATCCTAACCTCGGCCATGATGTTGAATCACTTGGGACTGTCACGCGAAGCCGAAAGGATCGAAGCCGCTGTGCTTGATGCGGTTCGGGAAAGGAAAACCACGCAAGATGTCGGCGGCAGCTTGGGCACGCGCGAGGCGGGAGATTGGGTCGCAAATCGACTACACAAGAGCTAACACGGACTCGGTGGCCAATCTAGCCGAGCGCGTTTCGCGAAGTTGGGTGGGACTTCCACAGCAACAAAACCAGCCTGGTTCCTATTTCTCTAAAATACGTGCCGGAACATCCAGAACAGAAACCCGGCCAGCATAATCGAGGCAGGCAGCGTCAGAACCCAGGCCATCACCAGGTTTCGGACGGTTCCCCATTGCAAGCCAGAATGATTGGCAGCCATGGTTCCGGCAATCCCGGAAGAAAGCACATGCGTCGTGCTTACCGGAAGCCCAAACCAGTCCGCTGCTCCGATCGTAGCCATGGCAGTAATCTCCGCGGCTGCGCCCTGGCCGTAGGTGAGATGATCCTTGCCGATCTTTTCCCCAACCGTAACCACAATTCGTTTCCATCCGACCATGGTTCCGAGGCCCAGAGCCATAGCCACTGCAACCTTGACCCATCCGGGAATAAATTTCGTAGCATTATCGACGTGCTTCTTGTAGTTACCTAACGCCTGCCAATCGCTGGCGGCGATTGCCGGCTGCCGAGTTTTCTGCATCAGCCGAAGCGCCTCGCTCACAAGATAAAGATCATTGCGGAAGTTGCGGACGCGATCGTTCGGGACCTTCGCCAATTCGCCGAACAGGGCAGTTTCATTCCCGATATCACTGATCAACTGGCGCAGTGCCAGCATCGTGTTCGCGGTAAATTCTTTGGTGCGAACGTACGTGGTCACTTCTTCACGTGCGTCGCTGATGACCGCGTTCGGGCTCACGTACTTGTCCAATGTGTTCGCGGCTTGCTGCGAAACGGCGATAAAGTCCTCCGATTGTTTTTTGGTCACCGCGTGATTCAAGGCATACGCTGTGGGCACGGTTCCGATCAGAATCAGCATGATCAGGCCCATCCCTTTTTGCCCGTCATTGGATCCGTGAGCAAAGCTCACGCCCGTGCAGGTCAACAGCAACAGTGCCCGAATCCAGAATGGTGGTGGCTCAGTTCCTTTTGGCGCCTCATAGAGTTTGCGGTTCTTCACGACGATCTTCATTACTCCCAACAGAAGCGCCGCGACTGCGAACCCGACCAGCGGAGAGATCAGCAATGATTTGCCGATGTTCAGCGCCTGCCCCCAATCCACGCCGCTAGTCCCAGTCCTAACTGCCATTAACTGATTGGCGATACCGACACCTATAATCGATCCGATTAGGGTGTGCGAACTGGATGCCGGCAAGCCGAAATACCAGGTGCTAAGGTTCCAAATAATTGCCGCCACAAGTAACGCGAATACCATCGCGAAACCGGCTTTGCTTCCAACCTGCAGAATCAGTTCGACGGGCAGCAGCGAGATGATGCCAAAGGCCACGAGACCAGTCGAAGTTACCACCCCGAGAAAGTTCCAGAATCCGGACCACACCACAGCGATGTGAGGTTCCAGGGAATGCGTGTAAATCACGGTAGCCACCGCGTTCGCCGTATCGTGGAAGCCGTTGACGAACTCGAAGCCCAAAGCCACCAGCAACGCCAGGCCGAGTAGCAGGAATGGGAGGATCGAGGTGCTATGAACCTGCGAAAGGTCGTTGATCAGGCTTGACCCCGCATAAATCACCCCGATGATGAGGACAACCCCAAAGATGAGGACTCCGATCTTGCCGGGACCCCGCTTGAGTTTGGCATCAAGTGCCGAAACGGCTACCGGTCCGGGTGCTTCGGCCGGGCGAAACACAGGTGCTGCGCTCATAAGATCTCCTGCAAAGTAATCGGAAAGTGGAACCGGGATGGGAGTCTAACGGCGGTTTGTTACAGAAACGTTAATGTCAGGTTAAAGGTCTGTTGCGACCTGTAGTAGGTCTTTTATGGTGGGTTCTTGACAGCGAGGCAAATCGGATTGAAAAAAGGATCACACCAACATTTAACAACTGTGCAAAGCAAAAGCGTCCTGAACCTCACGGCTCAGGACGCCCGGCAGCCCTCCCCCAGAACTGCCAAACCACGCCTCCCATGCTACGGGTGGACGCTAGGGGCGTAAACGTCACCTTCGTAATCTGGCAAGTAGTAAGTAACGGGTCGGCACTCTCCGAAGTAACGAATGTTAACCAACTTAAAAAAATTCTAATCCTTCCTGTTGGCAGAGCATCCAACCACCAAAGCTTGACGGCTGCATTGTTGCGCCGTAGAATCCGCTCAATGATTTGGGACAGCCAATATCGCCAGAACGCATGCAACTGTACCTGTTGTTGTCGTGCGAGCGTGTCTTCTGGCTCATGGAGGCTGCTGACCTAATCTTTTAATACATTTCAGCAATCATACCCATCGCCAGAAGGAAGCTGGCGGTGGGTTTTTGTTTTTATGGCCGAAACCAAAGCACAACGTGTCGAACGACTGAAGCGGGAGAAGAATCCCTGGCAAGCTCTCGAAGAGATTCGACGGTTTGCTCGAGAGGGATTCCATTCCATCCCTCCGGAGTGGATTGGAACCTATTTCCGATGGTGGGGAGTTTATACGCAAGGTGATGGCTCTGGCGTGCTCGGAGGCCAGAATGGCGAAGGCCGGGCGCTCCCTTATTTCATGGTTCGCATTCGCATACCCAACGGTTTGCTGCGTTCGGATCAGTTGCGAACCATTGCTGAGCTCAGCAAACAGTATGCGCGCGGCGTTGCCGACATCACCGTGCGCCAAAACATTCAGCTTCACTGGATATCCATTGAAGCTTTGCCGGAGGTTTTGGATGCGCTGGCCCGGTGCGGTCTGAACACATTGGGAGCATGCGGCGACGTAACCCGCAACGTCACAGGGTGTCCGCTCGCCGGGGTCGATGCGGAGGAGATCTGCGATGCCTCGCCCTTAGCACTGGAAGTCACGCGCACGTTGGCGGGCAATCCTGAGTTCTACAACCTGCCGCGAAAATTCAAAATTTCGATCAGCGGATGCGCGGAGTGGTGCTCCTATCCGGAGATCAACGATATCGGCCTGACCGCAGTTCGAAAGATGTTTGCCGGGAAGGAAGAAATTGGATTTTCGCTCCGAGTCGGCGGCGGACTTTCCGCAGAGCCGTACCTCGCGAGTCGCCTGAACGCGTTTGTGAAATGGAATCAGGTGTTGCCGGTGGTGCGGGGAATCGCGGAAATTTTTCGCGATTCGAATGCGCTTCGTGAACATCGCGAACGGGCTCGGCTCAAATTCCTGTTCGTGCGGCACGGCTGGACGGCAGACGATTTCCTCCACACACTGCAGCAACGAATCGGATTTGCTCTTGAACCGGCAGCCGACGAGCAAGCACCCCTCGATGTCTATCGCGACCACATTGGAATCCACGCGCAAAAGCAGCCGGGCTATTGCTACGTCGGGGCGGCGGTTCTGCGCGGAAGGATTTACCCCGAGCAGATGCATGCTGCGGCAGAGTTGGCGGATCGGTTTGCAAACGGCGAATTACGAACGACCAATATGCAGAATCTGCTGATTGTGAATGTGCCTCATCGCAACACGGAGGATTTGGCGAGGGAGTTGGACTCCGTCGGATTGCATGCGAACGCGTCGCCATTCTGGCGTGGAGCGATTGCGTGCAGCGGCACGGAATTTTGCAAGCTGGCGATCACAGAAACCAAGAGCTTTTCGCGGTGGCTGGTGCAGGAGCTTGAAGAACGGCTGCCCGAGTTCGATCAGGATCTGAAACTGCACGTCACGGGATGTCCGAACAGTTGTGGCCAGCATTGGATCGCCGACATCGGAATTGAAGGAAAAAAGTTGAAGCTTGATGGCCGGATGGTGGATGCCTACTACTTCTGTCTGGGCGGCGCGGTCGGTAGAAATCAGGCTATTGCGCGGCCCATTGGCTATCGCTGCACGGCGGCCGATGTGCCGGACGCGATGGAGAGGCTGCTCACCGTTTACATGATTGACCGCCATTCCGGTGAAAACCTCCGGCAATTTTTTGCCCGTCACAGGGATGAAGAGTTGCGTGGCTTTCTTGCCGGGCAACCAATCGAGGCGGTGGTCCGGGATGCAGCTCCCGGACCTGTGCCGCGTGGGTTGGAAGGTTAAGAAAGATGGAAAGACTGTTTCCCATGTTCGTGAACCTGGCGAGACGCACAGTCCTTGTGGTGGGCGCAGGAAAAGTGGGCGAAGCCAAAATTCAGGGTCTGCTGGATACCGGAGCGCGAATTCGAGTCGTGGCACTTGAGGCCACGAATCAAGTGCACGAGTGGGCGAGGTCCGGCGCGATTAGTCTTGAGCAACGAGCGTTCACCGTTTCCGATCTTGACGAAATCTTCCTGGTAGTTGTGGCGACCTCGTCACGCTCGGTGAACGAACTCATCTTCCGGGAAGCGGAGCGCCGCGGTATTCTCTGCAATGTCGTAGATGTACCTGAGCTGTGCGACTTTTTCTATTCCGCGGTCATGCGTCGAGGCGATCTGCAGATTGCAATCTCAACCTCTGGGCAAAGCCCGTGCCTGACCCAGAGGATCAGGCAGCACTTCGAGAGGCAGTTCGGCCCAGCATATGGCGAGTGGGTGGCCGAGCTGGGCGAGACAAGACGCGAAATTCTGCGGAGCGATCTCGAACCTGAACAGAAACGATTCTTATTGCAATCCCTCGCGAGCCGAAAAGCTCTTGAGGCTATGGTCGCGGCTCGAGTCCAGCAAAAATCACAAGGAGAAGCGGCATGAAAGGCAAGGTTTACCTGGTTGGCGCGGGGCCCGGCGATCCCGAGCTTCTCACACTGAGAGCCCTAGGCTTGCTGAACAACGCAGATATTGTTTTGCACGATGATCTGGTGTCGAAGGACATCCTGGCACTGGTCTCTCCGAAGGCCAAACTGCGCAATGTGGGAAAGCGTTGCGGCGCAAAAAAAATCAGCCAGACCGAGATTCACTTTCTCATGATTGCTCTCGCAGAATCCGGGCTGAATGTGGTCCGACTTAAAAGTGGTGATCCGGTGATTTTTGCTCGTGGTGGCGAAGAAATCGAGGCCTTACACCAAGCCGGCGTCGAATTTGAAATCGTTCCCGGAGTGACGTCCGCACTGGCCGCGGCAGCGGCTGCTCGCATTCCCCTGACACACAGGGATATTTCCCATGCTGTGGTCTTTCTCACCGGAAATTCCGCGCACGGGCAAGAATGTGCCAATTGGGAAGACCTAGTCGCCAGCGGCGCTACTCTAGCCATCTACATGCCGGGTCATGACTACGGCGCACTTGCACAGCGACTCAGGCTTGCTGGCTTAGATCAAGAAACACCGTGCGCGGTAATTTCGGCAGCAACAACGCGCGATCAGAAGGTTGCGGTTACCACCGTGGGAGCGCTGCCCGACGCCCCTGATCTTCCCAGTCCTGCGCTGTTTATCGCGGGTGAAGTTGTGAGGTTCGCTCGCGTTTTGGATCGCGCTACCACTGACGCACCTCAGCTTTCGGCGTTCTTTCCCGAATTGCCGCGCCGCCCCTTGGCAGATAAGGATGCCGCATGACTCACGAACTGGCGAGCATTCAATTTCTGGCGGAGAATTGGACTCCGGAACAGGTGCTGAGCTGGGCTTTCAAGAGGTTTCGTGCTGACGTTGCTATCTCTTCCGCATTCGGAGCGGAAGGAATGGTCTTGATCGATATGGCTTCCCGCCTGCGGCCTGACTTTCGTGTGTTCACACTCGATACCGAGTTTCTGTTCCCACAAACTTACGATCTGACGGATCGAATCGAACAGCGGTACGACATTCAAATAGAAAGGGCCTATGCTCTGTTTTCTCCAGAAGGTCAGGAGAGAGTTCATGGACCAGCCCTTTGGGCGCGCAATCCGGACCGATGCTGCGAACTGCGCAAGATTGAACCACTGAGGAGAAAGCTGACGGGGTTGCGCGCGTGGATTACGAGTATTCGTCGCGATCAGACTTCGGCTCGCGCGAACGCACAGAAAATTGAATGGGACACAAAGTTTGGGCTGATAAAAATCAATCCCATTGTGGATTGGACTTCGAAGCAGGTCTGGAACTATATCCATGAGCGCAACGTTCCTTATAACCCTCTGCATGATCAAAATTATCCCAGCATCGGATGCACCCATTGCACTCGCTCGATAAACGCAGGCGAAGACCCTCGTGCGGGACGTTGGTCAAGCTTTTCAAAAACGGAATGTGGCCTGCACACCTCCGAACCGATGCAGGACTCTCGCCGAACCTAAGTACTGACCGTATCCGCCCAAGGAATAATTAGTTGCAATGTTCGGATGAGCTCAATGCGTGTACACTCGCCTGAATGCATGGGTCTATCCCCGCGCCCGCTGAAGCCTCCGCAACTCAGGAGCAAAAGCGAGAATTAGTTTTGCAGGCCTTGGTTTCGAGCGGCACCGCGCGCTTTCGAGCCCTCGGTAGCAGCATGCTTCCTACAATCTGGCCAGGGGATGTTCTCGAAATCGAAGCAACTCCTCGGGACAATCTTGTGTGCGGAGACCTGATCGCAGTTCACACAACCGGTGGCATTCGTGCCCACCGGCTGTTGCGCACAAACCAACCGTATTGGATCACCCGTGGCGATGCGATGCCGCAAGATGATCCTGCAATCAACCCGCAGGATGTGTTGGGCAGAGTTTCAGAGATTCGGCGCGGAAAGCGCGTAATCATCGTTCGAAGGAAACTAAAGCGGGTGGATCGCGGGCTTGCCTGGTTTTTGAAGTCTTCGATCATCTGCCACATCACTCTCCGTCTCCGTTCAGCCTGGCTCAATCGCCCGGTGCAAGACAACGCATCGCAACTTCACACCAAAGACTTTGCCTCATGATCGCAGTCGCAACTGCCCAAGCTTATTCGTTAACGATTGAAATCGGCGGTACTGCGATTACCGTCCGCACTGAGAGCCCTGAGTTGCATCGTCTGCTGCTCGAACGTTATCGCGGTTTCGTAAGCGCAGACAGACCACAGCAACTCGAGTTGAAAATCGAGCTAGCTGGGAGTGATGCTGCCGGTGATCTCGACCAGGATTTAGAAGTGCGGGTGGATGGGAAGCTCTGGTCCATGCAGCGCGGGGACTTTCACGCCCGCTGGAACGCGGAAGAAGGGCGAGGTTTTATTCGCCAGCCGTTGAGTCCGTATGCAATCGACTCGGTGTTGCGAATTATCCATAGCCTGACGCTTGCGGATCGCGGAGGCTTCCTGGTGCATGCTGCCAGTGCCATTCGCAATGGCAGCGCGTTCCTTTTTGCCGGCGTTTCCGGGGCGGGGAAGACCACGATCGCACGCCTGGCTCCGCGGGATGCGCTGCTCCTGACGGATGAGATTTCTTATGTCATTCGAAACAATGGGAAATATTTCGCATGCGGGACACCCTTCGCGGGTGAACTGGGAAAGATGGGCGAGAATGTTTCTGCGCCGATCAAAACCATTTTTCTATTAAACAAGGGGCCGCACAATCGAATCGAAGACATCGATCAGAGTGAGACCGTCCGGTCGATGTTGCGAAATATATTGTTCTTCGCGCAGGATCACCGGCTGGTAAGTCATGTTTTTGAGTCGGCGTGCCAGTTTGTAAGTCAGGTTCCTGTGTGCCGGCTCACATTCTTCCCAGACCAACGGGTCTGGGACATAATAAGCTAGAGGTGGGGGCGCTATTTCTGACTGTTACATCGCGAGGAGTTCAGCAATTGCAGCGCGCCTCATCGGCGGCGAAATGATGGTCATGGCTGCCGCGGATTCCACCTTCTTCACCCTAAATGAAACCGCAACTGCGATCTGGCAGGCCGCGGATGGGCAGACTCGTATCTCTGAAATCGCGGCGAAACTCTGCTCGGAATTCGATGTTGTTGCACTTGAAGCTCACAGCGATGCGGTGCAGTTTGTGAAAGAGCTCGCGGAGCACGGAATACTTCGCATCTCCGACCAACCCATCGCGGATGCTTCTCCAATGCCGGTATCCGCCGCATGAGCCTTCTTTTTGAGCTGAACCAGAAGGCGCTCGCTCTTGGAATTCCACTCAGTGTTCATCTTGATGTCACCTACCGCTGCAACGAGCGATGCGTTCATTGCTATTTGGATCACGATGATCATGGCGAGATGACGACATCCGAGATCAAGGAGCTGTTCAATCAACTCGCGAATGCGGGGGTTTTCTTCCTCACTCTTAGCGGTGGCGAAGTCCTCATGCGCCGCGATTTTTTTGAACTTGTCGAGCATGCGCGCCGCCTGCTTTTCAATGTCAAGATCAAGACCAACGGGGTGATGATTCGCGAAGCGGAAGCCAAGCGGCTGAGAGAACTGGCGGTCGAGCAGATCCAGATCAGCGTTTACTCGCATCGTGCGGAAGTGCATGACGCGATCACGAAACTGCCGGGATCGCATAAGCGTACCATTGAGGCGATCCGCTTTCTGAAGGAGCAGGGTTTGAAAGTAGTAATTGCCAACGTCCTTATGGTCGGCAATGCGCAGGACTACGTGGGCGTGATGGCATTGGCGGGTGATCTGGGAGTTCCATACACGATGGATCCGACGATCACGCCGAAAATGGATGGTGATAGCTCGATTCTCACATTGCGGGTCGATGGAGCCGATCTGCAGCACGTATTTCACGATGCCTCGTTGGTCGGCAACGTGGATGAGTTCTGTGCACCGCCCCCGCCGCCCGGCGACGACATCATGGACGGCTATCCTTGCAGTGCCGGCCACACTGCTTGCTACATTTCGCCTTACGGAGACGTTTTCCCATGTGTGCAGTTTCCGCTGCCTTGCGGCAACGTGCGAACGCAGCCGTTTCCGGAAATCTGGCGCAACTCCCAACAGCTCAAGGAAGTCCGCTCCATCCGCGCACGTGACCTTACCGTTTGCTCGTCGTGCGCTCACGTGGGAACCTGTACGCGTTGTCCCGGCCTGGCTTTTATGGAGGGCAATATGCGCGGACCGTCGACAGCCGATTGTCAAAAATCGTTTGAGCGTACCGGAATTCCGAGTGCCAACATGATCGCCATGCAATCCGGTCATCGACAGCAACTCATACAGATCCAACCCATTTGTTAAGGTCAGTTAGTTTCTGTTACTCTGCCCTGTTTCTTTCCCGAGGTAAACGTTCATGATCAGGAAAGGTCTTGTAGTCTCGATTATTTTCGCTGTCTGTTTTTCCATTTCGGCGGCGCAGAAGAAAACCAGTGGAAACTCCCCTGAAAGTACCAAGCCGTCCTACGAGCTTCCGCAACCAGACAAAGAAAATCTTGACCTCACGATGTATCAAAAGATCCGCGATGAGGGATTGCGCCACTCGCATGTCATGGAATACGCCTCGGCCTTGATGGATGGCATTGGGCCGCGTCTCACTGGCTCGCCCAACCTGAAACACGCAAATGAATGGACACGAGACCAGTTCACGGCGATGGGCTGCAGCAACGCTCATCTCGAGGATTGGGGCGAATTTGGTATGGGCTGGCAGCAGCTCAATACGTGGGTGCGCATGACCTCGCCAGATACCGCGGTTTTCATCGCGCAAGCTGCGCCCTGGTCGCTCTCCACCAACGGCGCCGTAAATGGCCCAGTAGTTTCGGTTGAAATCAAGAAGGATGAGGATCTCGATAAATACAAAGGAAAACTCGCGGGAAAGATCGTTCTGTTGGGCGAAATGCGCGATGTGAAGCCAGTAGACAAGCCTCTGTTCAGGCGCTTGGACGAACAAGATCTGGCTAAGGAGGCTGAATATCCACTTGCTGAGCACGACGAGTACGCCCAGTACAAGAAAGATTTCGTTAAGCGGATGGACCTGCTAAAAAAGACCTGGAACTTGCTATCGACCGAACACGCAATTGCCGCGATCCTTCCGAGCCGCGACGGGCGAAATGCCGGTGGCTCCGGAGGAACCATCTTCGACGATACCCACGGGCTTGGCGATTCCATTTACAAGCGGGAAGGCATCATCCCAGTGCCAGTCGTCGATATGGCGATCGAGAGCTACGGACGCGTATATCGGTTAATTAAAGCTCACGTCGCGGTGACGATCGAAATGAACGTCGACACGAAATTCACCGGCGATCACGAACACGGGTTCGACACCATCGCGGAGATTCCTGGTACGGATCCGAAGCTGAAGGATGAAGTTGTTATGGTCGGAGGACACCTGGATTCCTGGGCTTCGGGCACGGGCGCGACCGACAACGGCGCCGGGACTGTAGTAGCGATGGAAGTGATGCGCATTCTGAATGCCTTGCAAGTAAAGCCGCGGCGGACGATTCGAGTCGGTCTGTGGACGGGTGAGGAACAAGGATTGTTTGGTTCCGCTGGGTACGTTAAACAACATTTCGGATTCGCGCCGCTTTCGACGGAGCCCGATCAACTCAAACTCCCGGACTGGCTGCGCAAATCCGGAGGTCCGCTTCAGCTGAAGCCGGAGCAGCAGAAGCTCTCCGGCTACTTCAACGTCGATAACGGTAGCGGGAAAATTCGCGGCGTCTACTTGCAGGAAAATGCAGCGGTGGCGCCAATCTTTGCCCAATGGATCGGACCCTTGAAAGATATCGGCGTCAGCACCATCACCATGCAAAACACCGGCGGCACAGATCACGAATCCTTCGATGCTGTCGACATTCCCGGATTTCAATTCATCCAGGATCCGCTTGACTACGACACTCGCACTCATCACTCGAACATGGATGTTTACGAGCGCCTGCAACCGGATGATCTTGCACAGGCCGCCACAGTCGAGGCCATCTTTGTTTACAACACCGCGATGCGCGACCAGATGCTTCCACGCAAGCCGCTGCCGCACCCTGAACTGGAGGAGCAACGCAAAGCGCCGCTGAAGAAAGTCATGCCGGGAGCCGAGGACGTGCCAGAAAAGGATGGCCAGCAGTGAGAGAGTCCCTCAATCGGCTGGCGTGGCAACCGGCGGGGCGGCGCTTTGTTCACGTGTGGTGGTGATTTCGGCAGCTGATTCGGCTGCGGGCAGGCAGAGGCGAAAGGCCGTGCCCTTGCCGGCAACTGAGTCGAAATCTACCGAACCATAATGCCACTGCATCACCTGGTAAGTCTGCGCCAGGCCGATTCCGCTGCCTTCTTTCTTCGTGGTGAAATACAGCTCAAAAATCTTGTCCTGGATCTCAGGCGGAATTCCGCCGCCCTGGTCGCGGACCTCCGTGATCACATTGCCATGTTCGTCTCGCTTGGCAACAACTCGAAGATTTCCTCCACCGGGCATCGCTTGCACGCCATTGATGACTACATTCAGAATCGCTTGTTTCATGAAGTCGCTGTCAACCTTGACCGGCAGCGGTTCGGCGGCGAACTCTTCGCTGATGGTGACACCGTGTTTTTCACCTTCAGGTTTCGCCAGGTCGACCACGTCATCCAACAAATGGCGGAGATCGATTTCTTCGACGTGAAGATCGCGTGGGCGTGTAAAGTCCACCAGAATCTGCACCACGCGGTCCAGGCGATGCAACTCGCTATCGATCACATCGATATGACGACGGGTATCCGGATCGACAGCCTGGAGCTTGCTCCGCAACAACTGCAGGTGCAGCACAATGGCATTCAACGGATTCTTTACTTCGTGAGCCACGCCGCGTGTAATGCGACCGCTGGCCGACATGCGTCGTGAAAGCTCAATCTCATCTTCAATGCGTCTTACCGATTCGACATCGCGAACCGTGAGCAGGGCGCCGATCGGCGTGCCGCGCTCCTGAATGAAGTCGAGCGAGACTTGCACACGTTTTCCGCTGGCAATTTCCAGTTCGTCCTCGTCGATGGGATGCTTGAGACGGAAAGCATCAAGCATAAGGGCCCCCAAGGGCGATTCAGGCGAAAAAATCTCTTTGACTGAGCGTCCTAACAGTTCACCTCGAGGTCGTCCCAGGAAACGCTCGACCGAAGCACTGACCAGAACTACTCGCGCATCGCGGGTGAACAGCATAAGGCCGTCCTGCAGCTTGGCCATGACTTGATCAACGTTTTCCTTTAGAGCGGAGAAAATCTCCTTGGCATCCCGCATCTGGCGACCAAGATTGGCAATCTTAAGACTAACCAGTCCGTATTCATCGTTGCTCGGGTCGTGCTCGGCAACCGGTTCGGGCGTGCCAGTTCCGATTCGGTCAATACTGCGGCTGAGGCGCTCCAAAGGTCCCAAGGCAATGTGCGATAACACTGCAGCCAGCAGCAGGGAGAGAAAGACCGCAACTGCGGAAAAGATCACTGCATGGCGCAAGCGCGGGGTCAATTCGCTCCTGATAAAAACCGTGTTGATTCCCAAGCGCACGCTCCCGAATGCCGCACTATTGAGCTGCAAAGGCATCCGAACCTCATAAATGTTCGGAGGGTGGTAAACCATGCGCAGCTGCCGTCGAAAATGCGCATTTTGTAAAAGCTGGAATTCGGGACGCTCGGCCGCTTGTTTGCCAATGAGATCAGGATTGGTATGCAAAATGATCTTCCCATTGGCATCGACGATGGAAGCATCGTAAACATAACGAAATGCCCCGACAACAGACTCAAGCATCGCATTCAGGTTGTTGTCGGTCGAAAGGTAATAAGCCACGTCACGCCGCACCGCCTTGGGATCATCGGTGTTCACACGTGTGCTGGTCAGATCCGGTACAGCGTTGCTCGCCAGTCGCGCCAGCTGTGAAGTCAGCTCGGCTGCGATCTCGTCGGCATTTGTGATTTCCTGACGAAGCATTTCCGAGAGGTAGGTATAGGAAAAAAATGCAACCAAGGCTCCTACCATCAACGTAATGGCCAGCACGATTTGGGTTTTGCGACGCATTACTGGTTAGAAGCTTCTGTTATCTCTTATACGGGCTGTTCTTCTTTATCGGCTTGTGCGCTCCCGTACTCCTTCAACTTGTTATGCAAAGTCTTGAGGCTAATGCCGAGAATTTCGGCCGCTTTTGTCTTATTGTTGCTGGTGGCTTCCAGCGTTTTCAAGATCAGCAGCTTCTCGGCTTCTTCAACGGTGGTTCCCACACCCAGTCGCACGGCATCGGGATCTTCGGAGGAGGTCCGAATCGTCGGCTGGCCGAATCCGGGTGGCAAATGTTTGGTTTCAATCACTGCGCTCTCGCATACAATGACCGCCCGCTCCAGGGTGTTGCGGAGTTCGCGAACGTTGCCGGGCCAGGAATAGTTCTGAAACACATGCAGAACCGCCTCGCTCACCGTGGCCGCTTTCCGCCCGTGTTTCGCGCTCATGTCTCGTAACAGAGCCTCCACCAGAGCTGGGACATCGTCCTTGTGCTCCCGTAAAGAAGGCATTTGGATATTGAACACATTCAGGCGGTAATAGAGATCGTTGCGTAGCTCTCCTTTCGCCACCGCTTCATCAGGCACTTTGTTGGTGGAGGCGAGAACGCGAACGTCAACTTCGGTCTCCACTTTGCTGCCCAGCCTTCGTAGTTTTCGGTCTTCCAGGACGCGCAGCAGTTTGGCTTGAGTGGCCACTGGCATTTCGCCAATCTCGTCCAGCAACAAGGTCCCGCCCTCGGCCAGTTCGAAACAACCCGTGCGCCGCTCCAGCGCTCCGGTAAATGCGCCCTTCTCATGGCCGAAAATCTCGCTTTCGATCAAGGTTTCGGGGATGGCCGCGCAATTAATAGGAATAAACGGCTTGGTACGACGCGGGCTCAACTCATGTATGGTACGAGCTACCAGCTCCTTTCCGGTCCCGCTGGCTCCGGTAATCAGCACCGACGCCGTACTGGGTGCAACCATTTCAATCAAGTGAAAAATCTCCTGCATTTTCTTGGAGGAGCCGACCAGACAGCCCAGGCTGCCGGCATCCCGAAGTCGTTTGCGGGTCAGTTCAAGCTCGGTTTTGGTACCGAGTAACGCTGAGGCATTTTGCAGGATGGTCCGGAGACGATCGGTGTCGATCGGCTTAGTGATGTAATCATAAGCACCCATGCGCATGGCTTGCACTGCGCTGTCGATCGTGCCCTGCGCGGTGACGACGATGACCGCGATCGTGCGGCTGTCGTTTGCAATCCGTTCGAGCAATTCCAGGCCGCTCATGCGCGGCATTTTCAGGTCGGTAACCACTATCGCGGGAGCCCAGTCGGTTACTTTCTCAAAGCCCTCTGCGCCATCCTTGGCGGTTTCGGCGCGGTAACCCCAGGCGGAAACCAGCTCTGCCAAGCCAGTTCGCTCGTTTTCTTCATCTTCGACGATCAACACTTTTTCACTGCTCATGGCTTCCCTCATTATTAGGGCTAACGAGGCATACTGCAAGCCAAGCACGTTGCCACAGCCGAGCCAAAAGTCGCAGGGCGGCGGGACTCCAATGTGCACAGGCACGCAAGCGGGTTTTCCACTGCTGACCGTCCGATGTCAAATTCAGATTTCACAAGGCAGAGCGCAGGGAAGACGCTTGCCCGAAATGGCACTTGTTATTGAAAAAAGGCCCATTACGGGCAGATGCCACTTCCGTTTTGAATTGTGCCGCACCGCGGAAAACTCGTGTTTGGCTGTCACGGTTCCGCCTAAGCAAGCCACTTAAGCTTGACCTCGGCTTATGAGTGCATTACCTCAACCCAAATTACAGCCGTTGACATCCGATTCAGCCAACCCGTCGGTCTCAGAAGCGGAGCGGATGGAGACAATTGGCCGACTGATCAGTGGCGTGGCTCACGACTTCAATAATCTGCTTACCGGCATTGTGCTTTGCTCGGATCTGTTGATTGCGGGACTGGAGAAATGCGAGCGGTTGCGCCACTACGCCGAGGAAATCCGGACCGCCAGCGCTCACGGCGCCGACATGATTCAACATCTCTTGGCACTGGCCAGGCAGAGAACCGGTGAGGTCCGTTCGATTTCGATGAACGCTGTGATTGAAGGCATGCGATCTCTGCTCTCACGCCTTATAGGAGAGAACTTCGAGTTGAGCCTTAACCTGGCAACGAACCTCTCGCTGGTGACGATGGATTCGAGCGAAGCCCAAGAAATCATCCTCAATCTAGTTCTGAATTCCCGGGACGCCATGCCGGACGGCGGAAAGATTTCGATAACAACCATCAACCTCTCCCTGGCCATCGACTCGGTCCCGTATGTCGAAATGACAGTAAGCGACAACGGCGCCGGCATGGACGCGACCACTCGCGCGCGAGCCTTCGAACCTTTTTTCACCACTAAATCGGCCAAAGGAACAGGCTTAGGGCTCTCCACGGTACGTCGCATTGTGACTCAGCAGAATGGAACGATTGACATCGAAAGTGAGCCCGGCGAAGGCACGCGAATGATTGTCCGCTTGCCAGCCATCGAGCCAGGGCATCAATCCCAGACTCAAAACAGGAGAACCGACTTATGAGCACCGCTGTCGCGACCGCAATCGATCTCCCCGAGGTCGAGAGCAACAACTTCCTGGATCTGTTGATTGTTGATGACGACCGCACCGTGCGCGAAGCATGCCGTGAGATAGCACGGTCATTGGGATTCAACAGTATGGTGGCGGACTCGGCCGATCATGCGGAGCGGTTGCTCGAGTGCCACGCAGTCGATGTCGTACTGCTGGATCTGAAGATGCCAGGAATCGGCGGCCTGCAGGCCTTGCGGAGGATTAAGCAACGGCGCCCCGATGCCGAGGTGATCGTAGTCACGGGCGCGGCTACCGTGCAATCGGCGGTGCAGGCGATGAAAAATGGCGCCTACGATTACATGACCAAACCTTTCACTATGGACGAGATACGCATTCTGCTGGACCGCGTCGCGGGCCATTTGAAGCTGAAGACGGAGAATCGAGTACTGCGGGAGCGCGTCAAAACCCGGCAGTCATTTGGCGGATTGGTCGGAAGTGCGCCGGAAATGGAAAAACTCTACCGCATGATTGCCAAGGCCTCATGCAGCAGCCATCCGGTGTTGATTTTGGGAGAAAGCGGAACCGGCAAAGAGCTGGTTGCGCGTTCCATACACTTTACCGGGCCGCTGCGGAACAAACCGTTTATCCCCGTGGACTGCGGCTCGCTCGTCCCAACTCTTATTGAAAGTGAGCTGTTCGGCTACGTAAAAGGAGCGTTCACCGGCGCGTCGCAGACGAAAGAGGGCCTGTTGAGCATGGCTAACGGGGGGACTGTGTTCCTGGATGAGATCGGAGAAATGTCAGTCGATCTGCAGGCTAAACTTTTGCGCGCGATCCAGGAAAAAGAGATTCGGCCGGTCGGCAGCACGCGGCGAATTTCGATTGATGTCCGCGTCCTGGCTGCTACCAATCGCGATTTGGAGCAGGCGGTCTCACAAGGCACCTTCCGGCGCGACCTCTACTTTCGCCTGAATGTGTTGAATCTGCGTGTTCCCAGTTTGCGGGAGCGAAGGCAGGACATTCCACTCTTGATTGGTCATTTTCAGGAGCGACTCACGCGTGATACCGGACGGCAACACACGCTTAGCGATGATGCGCTCAAAATGCTGCTGGCATACGACTGGCCCGGGAACGTTCGGGAACTTGAGAATTGCCTGGAGCGGGCATGCGCCATCACCAGCAACACCGAGATTCACGTAACCGACCTCCCCAGCTCAATCACCGGGTCAAACGGACATGCGCAAGCTCCCGGAAATGGGACGAGCAAAATCGTTCCAATCTCGGAATTAGAGAAACAGGCTATTCTCAACACCATTGTGCAGTTGAACGGTGACAAGCTCCTGGCGGCGCGACTCCTTGGCATCGGCAAAACCACTTTGTACCGCAAGCTAAAGGAGTACCAGATCGAGGCCGTTTGAACTCGGGACAGTTGTTCCTATAGCGGGAAAGCCGGATTCCGCCGGTCCGCATAAAGCTCGTATTTTCAGTCATCACACAGTGGCTGCTCGTTTGCATGCAATATAGCCGCTATGATTTTGCTCCTTTCCGCGGTCAATAAAGCCAACGATTGTGCTCGTGCACTCGAACAAGCTAGCCAGGAGACCGTCCAGCTGTGCACCACGGTGGAAGCGGCTATCGGAAAGTTACAACAGCAGGAATTCTCAGCTCTCGTGTTGGATGAACTTGTGATCGATTCCGAACTGGATCAGGGGCAGGCAATCTACAAAAACCTCGGGTCGGCGGTGCTAGTGTGTTCAAATTTCGCAGTCGCAGGCATCGAGCGAGTGGTACAGGAATTTCGCCGGGCATCGCAGCGCCGCAGTCGCGAGTTGACGGACGCCAGAAGATACGCCACGCAAGCATTCGGTCAGGAGTTGAAAAACACCATCACTGCACTTCTGCTCTCCTGCGAAATTGCTCTGAAAACCCCACACCTCCCTGTGGAAGCCGAGCAGAAAATGCAGGAAGTGGAGGCATTAGCAAAGCAACTCAGCAGGAACTTAGCGGCAGCCTAGACTTAATCTCCACCGAACCTACCGGGCTTTTACCCGCAGATCGTGGCCGGTCATTTCTTTGGGTTCCTCGATGCCGAGCATGCCCAGGATGGTCGGCGAGATGTCGCGCAGCGAGCCGTTTGCTTTCAGCGTCAATTGCTTGCTGTCCGAAATAACAATGAACGGAACCGGGTTGGTGGTGTGCGCGGTGTGTGGCCCGCCAGTCGCGGGGTCTACCATGAGCTCAGCATTGCCATGATCGGCGGTGATTAGCATGGCTCCGCCACGGGCTCGAACTGCGGGTTCGATGCGGCCCAGGCAAGCATCTACGGTTTCGACAGCTTTTATGGTGGGCTCGATCTTTCCGGAATGGCCGACCATATCGGCATTTGCAAAGTTCACAATAATCACGTCAAACGCGGCATCGCCCACTGCTTTGACGACTGCGTCGGCAATGCCGGCAGCGCTCATTTCCGGTTTCAAATCGTAAGTCGCGACCTTGGGGGAAGCTACAAGAACGCGATCTTCTCCGGGGAAGGGCTGCTCAATGCCGCCGTTGAAGAAGTAAGTCACATGGGCGTATTTCTCGGTTTCGGCGACGCGGAGATTCCTTAGCTTCGTCTGTGCCATGACGTTGGCAAGAATGTTGTCGAGGGATTCCGGCGGAATCACAACCGGCAAGCTGAAATTTCTGTCATAGCGCGTCATACAGACGTAATGCAGGTTCTTGGGCGCCCGATCGCGGGGGATCGTCACATCTAAATCTTCCGCTCCGGGCAGATCTCGACCGCCTTTTTCGTTCAACGCACTGTTCCGGGTTAAAGCACGAGTGATTTGGCGGACCCGATCGGCGCGAAAGTTAAAGCAGATACAGGAATCCTCGTCGCGAATTCTGGCCAGCGGTTCGCCCCGCGTATCGGTACAAACAAAAGGAACAATGAATTCATCGGTCACGCCTTTGTTATAAGACGCTTTCACGCCTTGAATTGCGTCCCTGTACTTTCCGCCTTCGCCGCTGCCATCGACCATCGCGTCAAATGCCTTCGCAATACGTTCCCAGCGGCGGTCGCGATCCATGGCGTAATATCGCCCATTCACGGTCGCAATCTTGCCGCAGTTATACTCGCGCATTTTCTGCTGTAACTGTTCCAGGTAGCCAGCGCCATTCGTGGGAAGCGTGTCGCGGCCATCCATGAATGCATGCACGAAAACCCGCTCCAGACCGTTCTGCTTGACCATCTTCAGCAGCGCGTACAAATGCGCCTGTTGCGAATGGACCCCTCCATCCGAAACCAGGCCGAACAGGTGCAACTGTCTCCCCGCGCCGAGCGCATGCTTCATGGCCGCAAGCAGGACAGGGTGACTGAAGAATTCACCATTTTGGATCATCAGATCGATGCGGGTGATGTCCATGTGCACAATTCGGCCTGCGCCAATATTCAGGTGGCCGACTTCACTGTTGCCCATCTGCCCTTCGGGCAAGCCGACATATTGCCCACTCGTATGAATCAATGTGTTCGGATAGTCGCGCAGTAGCTGGTCGTAGGTGGGCTTGCGGGCAAGCGCGATGGCGTTGGCCTTACTTTCGGCGCGATATCCCCAGCCATCAAGAATCACAAGAACGAGAGGTTTGGGACGGGTCATAGTTTTGCCATTAGCTCCTGGCTCTTAGGTCTTAGCTTCGCAGAAGGAGAAACAAGGATTCTAAATGTTAAGAGTGCGGAGAGGCAGCGGTCGGGTACGCCTTTCTATAGTTTCTGTGTCCGCATGGTTCTGAAAAGGTACTTCGGTGCTCTATACTCGGCCTGAGGATAGCATTCATGCCCATCAGCGAATTGCTGCTGCCAGAATTTGACCAGGAAATGAAAACGACGCGCTTGACGTTGGAGCGAGTGCCCTTTGATAAACCGGATTTCGCACCGCATGCGAAATCCATGCCCCTCGGAAAGCTGGCGCCACACGTAGCGGAGCTTGCCGGCTTCGGAACAATTATGTTGACAACTCCTGGCCTGGATTTCAGTTCTGCTCCGGCTCGAGAACGGCCGCCGTTCGAGCTGAATGGCATTTTGAAGGCATTCGACGCGAATGTCGCCAAAACGCGCTCCGCATTGCAGAACACCAAAGATGATGCCTGGCTGCAAGACTGGAAGCTTAGCTTCCAGGGCAAGCCAATTTTCAGCGGCTCACGGTTCCTGGCGTATCGCGAAATGTTTATGAACCACTTAGTTCACCATCGCGCGCAACTGGGCGTCTATCTGCGGCTGAATAATAAGCCCTTGCCGGCGACTTACGGGCCTTCGGCGGACGACACGATGGGATTCTGAGAAGGGCTGCCGAGTGTTCATCCCGCGCGGGGAATGACGCTTTGCGGGTTAATTCGGGTTCGTTGGAGGCTTTTGCTCGCTGCTGGGCGTCCGAGGCTTTGGCTGTTCCTCTTCTTTCATCGATTCGTCAACGCGTTTCAACACATCGTCGATCTGCTTTTGCATGTGCTGATACGACATCGCCATGGCTTCCTGAGTGATCGCCGGCATCTCCTGCATAAGCTTCTTGCCGGTTGGTGAGGAATAGAAGACGATCATGGCATCAACATCATTCTGCGATAGGTGCTTCTGATAGATCGGGATCATGTCATCGAGGATCGCGTCCATCGGAACTTGTTTGAGAGAGTCTGCCGTGATCTTGTTCGCTCTCGCGAGTTCTGCGGCAGTGATTTGTGGATACCGCATCTTGATGGTCTGAGTGCTCATGGCCTGCATCTGCTTCTCGACCGAATCCATCATGCGATGACTTTGCTCGCGGATTTGCATGACATCAAAGAGCTTTTGGATTTGTTCTTTGGTGGCGGGATCGGGATTCGCGACCGAGACGGTGACCTGACCTAGGGCAGAGAAACAAAACAGAAGAATGACGACAGAAGTTTTCATAAGCTGATGGTACCTAAATTGAACTTCGGATTCCTCGTCGCGCGCTCTTCGGAGTGACAAAATCGCAATGAGGACACGATGGCCTACCTGTTCTTTCGGTAATTCAACGCCTTCAATCCCAGGAACCTGGATGATTTACCCAGCTCCTCTTCGATCCTCAGCAATTGATTGTACTTGGCTATGCGGTCGGTACGCGATGCAGACCCAGTTTTGATCTGGCCGGCGCCAGTCGCAACCGCAAGATCGGCAATAAACGTGTCTTCAGTTTCGCCGGAGCGGTGCGAGATCACCGATGTGTACCCGTTACGGCGACCCAGATCGATGGCGTCAAGCGTCTCGCTCACCGTGCCGATCTGATTCAGCTTCACCAGAATCGAATTGGCGATGCCTTTTTCGATCCCACGCCCAAAAATTTCGATATTCGTGACAAAAATATCATCTCCAACCAGCTGGATCTTGCTGCCCAGCTCTTTGGTCAGCATCTGCCAACCGTCCCAATCCTCTTCAGAGAGACCATCTTCCAACGAGACGATGGGATAATCCTTGACCCATTTCGCCCAAAATCGAACCATTTCTTCTGAACTCTTCGTCGACTTATCGGATTTCTTAAAAACGTATTTGCCGTCCTGATAAAACTCGCTCGCCGCCGGATCGAGAGCAATCGCCACCTGCTCGCCCGGTTTGTACCCCGCCTGCTGGATGGCTTCAAGCACCACTTCAATGGCTTCGACATTCGATTTGACAGATGGAGCAAAGCCGCCTTCGTCGCCAACCGCGGTGTTGTAGCCTCGTTTCTTTAGCACGCCTTTGAGTGTGTGAAAGACCTCCACTCCCCAGCGCAGCGCCTCGGAGAAAGATTTCGCTCCGACCGGCATCACCATGAATTCCTGAAAATCGACATTGTTGTCCGCGTGGGCGCCGCCGTTGAGGATATTCATCATAGGAACCGGTAGAGTATTGGCGCCAGCTCCCCCCAGATAACGATAGAGCGGCAACCCATACGCGGCTGCTGCCGCCCGTGCCGCCGCCATTGAAACCGCGAGAATTGGATTGGCCCCGAGGCGGCCTTTGTTATTGGATCCGTCGAGCTCGATCATCTTCTGATCGAGGCCACGTTGATCGGCTGCATCGTACTTGGCAAGTTCCCGGGCAAGGTCGCGGTTGACGTTCTCGACGGCCTTGAGCACGCCTTTGCCCAGATAACGCTTCTTGTCGCCGTCGCGCAATTCAACCGCCTCGTGCTCGCCAGTCGACGCGCCGCTCGGCACGATCGCCCGGCCTTTGGCTCCATTTTCCAAAACAACTTCGGCTTCTACCGTGGGATTGCCCCGAGAGTCGAGCACTTCGCGGGCATGGATATGAGAGATTCTCGTTTCAAGCATGATTGCGATCCTATCTGCGCATAATCCGACAAACTCATGTTGTCATGCTGAACCAACCGGAGGATCTTCGTACACCGATAGAGTTCTTACAGCCGGGCATTTCAGATGACAAATAGCCTGGGAACGCGCATCAACTAAAACTCGCAATTATAGATCACAAGCTCCGTGTGGAATGGTGACGCTTGAACGTAGCGAAATCTTGAGTTGCAGATTATCACGCTGGTTCCTTGCAAGATTCTGATGTTGTTCCATCAGGTGACTCACCTTAAATTGCATTTCAGATGCAAAATCAGACAGAAACTTTAGGAATCGATTCGAAGGCGCCCAGCTTTTCGCTGCAAGCGGCGAACCGGGATGAAAACTTCTCGCTTTTCGAGTTGTTGAGTCACGGGCCTCTGATTGTGGAGTTCCTGCGTGGGACTTGGTGACCCACTTGCCAGAAGCGCATGGCTCAGTTCGAGTCAAAGAAAAGCGAGATCGAGCAGCAGGGAGCGCAAGTCGTGTTTATCGCGGCGCAGAATCGTGACGGGATGTTTAAGCCGGTGAAATACCTCCAGAAGCATCCGACTGCGTTTCCATTCCTGTTGGATGAGGACCGCTCGGTGACGAAGGCCTACGGACTCTACCATCGGTTTGGCCGCGACGCCATTAACATCGCGCACCCCGCGACGCTGCTGATTGATAAAAGCGGAACGGTGCGATTCATCTATTGCGGCAAGGATCAGAGTGACCGCATTCCGGTAGATGCGGTAGTCGAAGTCTTAAAAAAGCTCAATGCACAGTAGCCGATGTTGACTCGCGAATTTTGACTTCAGATTTCATATTGAAGATTTCGGATTGAAACGAAAGGTGAGGAGCGTCTATGACGAAGAAAGTAACTCTGTTTGGCGCTATTTTGCTGTCCGGAGTGATGTTTGCGCAGAATGTTTCCATACCCGCGGGAACATCTCTGAAGGTCAAGCTGCAGAATAATCTGGCGACATATTCGAGCAAGGAGGGGGACCCATTTAGCGGTCGAATCACCGAAGCCGTCGTGCTTGGCGGTAACGCCGTGATTCCAATCGGGGCCACAGTAGAAGGACGAATCACGAAAGTCGAAGAACCGCGTCGCTATGCTGGGAAACCGACAATCGGCATTTTTCCCGAGTCTCTGATTATGCCGAATGGCGAGCGTTTCATGCTCAACGCAACCCTCGTCGACACCAGCGCGCGTCGCGGAACCGACGTCAACAGTGAAGGACAATTTAAGGGTCGGGGACATGATGGCAAAGATTTTACTGAGATTGGCATGGGCACAGGTGGAGGCATGCTGATCGGCGGTCTTGCCGCTGGCGGCAAAGGTCTGGTGATCGGCGGCATGGTCGGCGCTACCGCTACCGTGGCCCATTGGCTTGGCAAGAAGAAGGATGCGACATTGCCCGCCGGAACTGAGCTGGTTATGGAACTGAGTCGGCCTTTGGAAATGGCCCCGGCAGCGGCAGGGCAGTAGAGCAGAAGTCAGGAGTTAGTAGTCAGGAGCCAGTAGCCGCGCGGCAGCGAGGGTTTGCGTAGTCGGTCGAACGCGGCTAAAAAGCCGAGGCAGCCAGTTCCTGCTCACTGAGCAGTTGGAGTTCAATCCAGCCTTCAAGAGGAAGGGCATCGACCGGCAGGCGATTTTGCCACAGGCTGAATCGCAAGCGGAGTTTCGCCTTCGTAAGTGCGTTCGAAAGTAGCCAACTCAGGGGCAATTGAAATTCGAAGTTGCGGGCTAAGGCGATTTTGACCTCGCCGTTATTGTTCTGCGAGTCTGCTAGTGATCGGTTCTCCTGCATGACTCTCCATGCTTTCATTTCGCCTTTAGGCACTGGGATCTCGATGCGTAGTGCGCGCGCAGCAGTTTGTGCATCGGGAATCCAGCTCTCGACATTCACTAGCAAGTCGAAATCCATCTCTGGAACGTTGCCAGCAAAATCCAGCCGGCCATAAACATTGCTCTCATCGATGCCAGCGTAGACCGAGTCTAAAAGGAATTGCTTGCCATGCATGGCGCCAGCGCGGTGATCCGCGCGGTAAACCGCTGCACCCATCCATTCGAAGTAGCGCACCATGTCTCCAGCTACGCGGGGATGGATAAACGAAGTTTGCGGAAGAAATTCCGGGCGAGAACCGCCGCCGGTAATCGGCTGTGCCAGGGAATCGGGAGGTGTGGCCCCAAGCGCCTGGTAAACATTCGAGAGGTGTTTGCGATAAAGTTCGTCAAACTCCCGGTCATTAGCCGAATGATGCTCCGGGCCGTACCACCAGTTCCAGTCGCTGCCCTCGGCAATCAAAACTTCCTCAAACGCCAGCTTGCGTTGGACTTCACTGGCACGCGCGGCGGCCTGCGCATAGAAATTCCGGGCATGATAAAGATAGTCCCAGGATTTGTTGTCCTCGGGTGCGCCGATCCACACGTTAAAGTTGGCATTGATCCAGGATCCGGGAATCAGGGAAGTGAGTTTGGGGAAACTCTGCTGCCGCGCAATCGCCTCTGAAACGGTTACCGCTTCCACTCCTGACTCGCGCTGGAGCAGGTCATAGAACCGGCGCAGGAATTCGCGGCCAGACTGCGGATAGTATTCCCATGCATTCTCACCATCCAGAATTACGGGAATAACAGCATCCTTGCCTTTCGAGAGAACCGCTTGGGACGCATCCTTAATGTTCTGCATGAGGTGGTGGGCCGCGTCTTGGGCGGGCATTCCTGAATAGACGAAACCTACCAGATCCGAGATCGTGTGATCGCGGAAGATCATGTGCATCTTCGTTTTGTCATTCTCGAATTGATGGACGGTATACAGCTGTTCGGCAAGTTCGTCGCTCAAACGTCCATTGCCGTCGCGTGCGAAGTTCACGCGCAAGCTTCGTCCGAGCACGCCTTCGTCGGTCGCCATCCACTTAACGCCGAGACTTTGAGCAATGGCTAACACCTCTTCAGAAACACTACCCTCCGACGGCCACACACCCACTGGGCGTACTCCGAAAACTTGCTGATGTAAATCCAGACCGCGAAGCAGTTGTTCACGCGCATCTTCGGGGTGGCGGAAACGATTCTGCGGTAGCGGCAACCCAGGGCTGGAAATCGCGCCCTGATTGGTGTCGGAGACCAGAGGCAGAATTGGGTGATAGAACGGCGACGTGGAAATCTCGATTCTTCCTTGTTGGGCAGCGGTCGCATGGGCCGGAAGGACCTTGCCAATTAGTTCCCGCTCGCGAGTTACGACGAATTTTTGGTCTTCGAGAGAAAACCCGGTTCCTTTCCTGATTAATGCTGCGATATCCGGTTCGGCCAGGAAGAACTCATCGAACCATGCAATCTGGGAGAGAACCTGCAAATCGGTGAAATCTTGCGGCTGAAAATACCTGTCGGCGCGTTCCGCCGAGTTCCCGGTCCCGCGGAAACGCTCCCACAATTCCCGATAGCGTGGGTACCGCCCGATCATGTTCACCGGGTTGGCCTGAAACAGATATTGCAACGCGAAATGGCGCTCCTCCGGACTCAAATCGCGAGCCGGTTTCGAAACAACATCCAGGAAGGGATCGCGGGCGCTGCCGGATGCATAATCCTGAATTTGAGTTATCAGGGAAGGGACCAAATTAAAGGTTTGATGTACGTCGGGAAACTCATCGAGCAGTTTCACCATCCCGTAATAGTCTTTCAACGCGTGCAGGCGAACCCAGGGCAAACGATATTCGCCGGTGACCAGATCCTTGTAGAAAGGCTGATGCTGATGCCACAGAATGACAACGCGAAGCACAGGCATGACAGGAAAATCCAGTCTAGCACGCAACTAAAGAGTTGCATCTTAGAGCCAGCAAACCATTGGACGTATCCGTTACAGGGCGTCTCATTCCGGTAAACTAATCGTAGATATCCACTATGAACACGATCGAAGCGACGAATTCGAGCCGTTCTGATGTCAGCCTGCTCAGCCAACAGGACATTTACCTTTTCAACGAAGGGCGGAATTTCCGGTCCTACAACAAACTGGGCGCTCATCTCACCGATACCGGAGAAGAGAAGGGTACTTGCTTCGGGGTGTGGGCGCCGAACGCACGGGAAGTCAGTGTTATCGGGAACTTCAATCGTTGGGATCCCACCGCGCATCCGCTCTATGCTCGCGGTAGTTCAGGAATCTGGGAAGGTTTTCTCCCCGGCGTGAAAAAAGGGGACCTCTACAAATTTCATATTCGCTCTCAGCACCATGGCCATATTGCGGACAAGACTGATCCCTTCGGCATTTGGCATGAAAAGCCGCCGCGCACTGCTTCCGTCGTCTGGGATCTCGGATACCAATGGTTGGACAACGATTGGATGCAAAAACGGCGCGAAAACAATTCGCTGCATGCGCCAATAGCAATTTACGAAGTGCATCTCGGCTCATGGATGCGTATGCCCGAGGAGCACGATCGGCCGTTAACCTATCGGGAAATTGCGCCACGGCTGGCGGAATACGTCCAGCGCCTGGGCTTCACGCATGTGGAATTTCTGCCCATCATGGAACATCCGTTCTACGGCTCGTGGGGATACCAGACGACCGGCTATTTTGCTCCCACGGCGCGCTACGGCACGCCGCAGGACTTCATGTACCTGGTGGATTACCTTCATCAGCACGGAATTGGCGTCATTCTGGACTGGGTGCCGTCGCATTTCCCGTCGGATGCGCATGGGCTGGCTTATTTCGACGGCACGCATTTGTTTGAGCACGCCGATAGCCGCAAGGGATTTCATCCTGATTGGAAGACACACATCTTCAACTATGGCCGCAGTGAGGTGCGCAGTTTTCTGCTCTCCAGCGCTATGTTCTGGCTGGACAAATATCACGCTGACGGTCTCCGCGTGGACGCGGTAGCCTCAATGTTGTATCTCGATTATTCGCGTAACCAGGGCGAATGGTTGCCGAACCAATACGGCGGACGCGAAAACCTCGAGGCCATCGATTTCCTTCGACAATTCAACCAGGAGGCCTATAGCGAGCATCCCGATATTCAGACCTTCGCCGAAGAATCCACCGCATGGCCCATGGTTTCTCGACCGACGTACGTTGGCGGTCTCGGCTTCGGCTTCAAATGGGACATGGGATGGATGCACGACACACTCGAATACTTCAAGCAGGATCCAATTCATCGAAAGTATCACCACGACAAGCTGACGTTCCGCATGCTTTACGGCTTCACGGAAAATTTTGTTCTGCCGCTCTCGCATGATGAAGTCGTGCACGGAAAAGGATCTCTGATCGGCAAAATGCCGGGGGATGAGTGGCAGAGGTTCGCCAACTTGCGCCTCCTGTTCGCGTACATGTATGCCCAACCCGGCAAGAAACTCCTGTTCATGGGAGGGGAATGGGGTCAGGTACGCGAATGGACACATGATGCCAGCCTGGAGTGGCATGTGCTCCAGTACCCGCTGCACAGGGGAATACAAAGATGGCTGGAACAGTTGAACCGGCTTTATCGGCAGCAACCTGCCCTACATGAGTTGGACAACGATCCTGCCGGATTCGAATGGATTGACTGTAACGACACTGCCGCCAGCACAATCTCGCTTTTAAGAAAAGGCAAGGCGCCACAGCAAAGGATCGTTGTAATTGCCAATTTCACTCCCGTGCCGAGAGTGAACTATCGACTGGGCGTACCATCCGCGGGATTCTGGCGCGAACTTCTCAACAGCGACAGTCAGGACTATGGTGGAAGCAACATGGGGAATTCAGGAGGCGTGCAGGCACAACCAGTCCCCGCTCATGGAAGACCGTATTCCATCAATCTAACGCTTCCTCCGCTGGCCGCGCTGTTCCTGAAGGCCGAATAGACGGCAGAGCGCCGAAATATCGGCACCTGTCTCACGCTTGTCACGGAAAGTGTCTAACCCTCACCGTCAGCACTTAGCGCGCGGGCGCAGGCGTCGACTCGCCAATAGGAGCCCAATCCCTTGCAAGATCTCGTTCACTGGGACCCCTTTCAGCAGTGCGGAATCCACAAAGGGCACCATGTCTTCCGGATCGGGGAAGGCGCTCGAGATCATCAGAATGGGCAGCAGCGGGTCATGTTGTTTGAGGCGAACCGCCAACTCGAAACCGTTCATACCGGGAAGTTTGTAGTCCAAAATCGCAGCATCCACCGTTTCGTTCCTGGCTTGCACGAGAGCCAACGCTTGCCTGCCGGTGCCTGCGGAGATGACGTCATACCCTTCTTGCACCAGCATGCTTCCGTAAAGTTCCCGGATGCCAGGATCGTCATCTACGCAGAGCACTAACGGCGGCTTCAACGGCTTTCTTTCCTTTCCAAACGCCTCGTTGAGGGGAATCGAGGCAAGGAGTTGGCGTGAAGCCATGCACGCCGTATGCCATCCAAGGCGTGCTAGACTGCCAGTAAAACCGCCCGCATGCGCATTCTGACCCGCTACATCCTGCGCGAAGTCACCGGTCATGCCTTGATCGGCATAATCCTGTTCTCGTTTATTTTATTTACCCGTGATCTCGCGCAGATTCTTGAACTGGTTGTGCGCAACAGTGCTCCTCTTCCCAGCGTTGCCGAGATTTTCTTTTTTGTAATTCCTTTGACCCTTACCTTCAGTATCCCTGCGGGCGTGCTGGTCGGAATTCTGGTCGGGCTTAGCCGGCTGGCCGCCGACAGCGAGGTCACCGCCATGCGCGCCAGCGGCCTTGGCATATGGACATTCCTTCGTGTGATCTCTATTTTTGCTGTTGCCGCCTGGGTGCTGGCGTTGGCAAACGGAGTTTATCTTGCTCCCCGTTCTCAAGCCGCCATGGCGCATTTGCAGGATCGCTTGAAGACGTCGCAAGCATCATTCGAAGTTCAACCCCGAGTATTTTATGAAGGCTTTCCCCGCCTGGTGTTGTACGTACAGAATGTGAAAGCGGCCCAAGGCGCGGCTATTTGGAATGGCGTATTCATTGCCGATACCAGCGACCCCGCCTCTCCACGCATAACCCTCGCCAAACAAGGAATTCTGGTCAGCGAAGGTCCCACTACGCTGCACTTACACCTGACGGATGGAGAAACCCACGAATCCGATCCCAATGATCCCGACCACTACCAGGTTTCAACATTCGAGGAAACCGACCTGCCAGTCTCACTACCGGAAGCCGATGCCAATAAAGCACAGGAGCCTGTCCCGATTTCCCAGATGTCAACCGAGGAACTCTGGCGTCAAAGTGCTAACAAGAACAATCCATTCGCCAGATGGGACCTGATCGAATTTCATCGACGCTTCGCGCTCCCGACTTCGTGCCTGGTTCTAGCGCTGGTTGGAATCCCGTTCGGACTGTCCTCAAGAAAAGGCGGGAAGTCGACCGGATTCGTATTAACCATCCTGTTTGTTTTTGCCTATTACTCGGTCTCGCTTGTGGGAGTGGCCCTGGCGCGCCAAGGAAAGCTGCCGGCTCCACTTGGCGCGTGGATGGCCGACATCGTGTTCTTCGTCGCCGGCGTAATCCTCATTTGGCGTGCCGAGCGCAGGCCCATTGACCTCTCTCACTTCGGCAGGTTTCGGAATCCCTTTAAGGCGCGCCTCACGGATCTCGGCTTTCCTCGTTCCAGCCGCGCTGCGGCGACTCGGCGGCGCATGTTCAGCGCCCATTTTCCGTTAATTCTCGACGATTACGTTCTGCGCGACTTCGTTTTCAATCTTGCCCTCGTGCTCTCAGCTTTTTTGGTGCTTCTGCTGGTCTTCACCGTTTTTGAGTTGCTGGGCGATATCGTGCGGAATCAGGTGTCCTCTCTCATCGTTGGCGAATACCTGCTAACCGTCTCGCCCTACTTTCTCTACAACGTGGCTCCCTTGGCAATTCTTTTGGCAGTTCTCATCACCTTGGGACTGATGCAACGCTCCAACGAGATCACCGCAATCAAAGCGACCGGTATCAGCATTTATCGCGTGGTTACACCTCTGTTGGTGGTGTGCGCGGCGCTGGCTGTGACCCTGTTCGTGTCGGAGCAATTCTATCTCCCGTATTCCAACAAGCGGCAGGACGCGTTGCGCAACGAGATCAAAGGCAAGCCGGCACAGACCTACCTGAATCCGGACCGGAAGTGGATCTTCGGACAGCAATCTACGATTTACTACTACCAACTCTTCGATTCCGAACGCAATGAATTCGGTCGGCTGTCGGTGTTTCAGTTTGATCCAGCCACATTTGAATTGACTCAAAGGATCTATGCGGCGCGGGCGCGCTGGGAGGACACAGTAGGGAAGTGGGTCTGCACCCAGGGATGGGAACGCGATTTTCGCGGCTCGGCCATCGAACGATTCCGCACCTTTGACGTGGCAACTTTTTCCGCAGTAGGCGAGCCGCCGACTTACTTCAAAAAAGAAGTGAAGCAATCGTCGGAGATGAATTATCAGGAACTCCGGCACTACATCCATGACTTGCAGCAGAGTGGTTTTGAAGTGGTGCGTTTGCGAGTGCAACTGGAAAAGAAATTTGCCTATCCCGCGGTTGCGCTCATCATGGCGGTGCTGGCGATTCCTTTTTCGCTGCAGGCAGGGCGGCGCAGCACCGTCACTGGTGTGGCCATCGCGGTGGGTATTGCCCTGGTTTACTGGACGATTTCCGGTTTATTCGAGGCGATGGGAAATATCAGCGAGCTACCGCCGTTCCTGGCAGCCTGGTCTCCAGACCTCATCTTTGCCTTGCTGGGAGGGTATTTGATCTTGAGAGTGCCCACCTGATTGCAGAAGATAAATTCTTAACTCGTCCTACTGCGCAGCCACTCCCGAGGGATTACCGCCTGCCACCGTGGTGGGTTGCCCAACTGGCGTGAGCACTCCGCTCGTCGTATTCAAACTGAATTCGGTCACCGTGGACGCTCCATTGTTGGCGACGAACACAAAATCAGTGGGATTGGTGAGGGTATTGCCAACGTTGGAGCCGGTTGTGCCCGCAATGATAACCAGCGAAAAAGGTGTCAAACCTGTCGAGACACTGGGGCTGCTGAGAGCGGTAAGCACCCCGCTACCCGGCGCGTAGGAGAACTCCGAAATGTTGCTCGATTGCTTGTTTAACACGTAAAGAAAATTGAAGCTTGGATCGGCCGCCATTGCGAACGGACCGATTCCGGCCGAGAACGGAGAGCCGGCCACCGGTGTGAGAGTACCATCTGGCTGATTGGGATTAGCGCAACTGGTTACAACCTTGTCGCAGATCGCAAAGGCGGAAACGCTGTTGGATCCGCTGTTTGTAACGTACAAAAACCCGCCGCTCGGGACCGTTCCCAATCCAGAAGGCGCCAGGCCCACGGTGTAGGGTGACGCACCTTGCAGCTGCGTGAGCGAACCTGAAGAATTGATCCTGTATGCCCCAACCGTGTTCGTGAAATTATTTGAAACATAAAGAAAATCGCCGCTGGCGCTGACCGCAACGGCCGTGGGCTGCGTTTCTGTCGGATTGCCCGGCGTCTTTGTCGTAAATGGCGATCCGCTCACTTCCGTCAGCGTAGTTTTGTTGATTGAGTACACTGCAATGCTGCTCGAGCCCTGGTTCGCCACGAATAGAAATTTGCCGCCGGGATCGACAGCCATGCCAGTCGGCATCGAGGGCCCAGTCGAACTTTTATCAGCTGCTACGCTTCCGGCGCTAAGCGTGCCATCCCCGTTGACGGTATAGGAGTGGATATCGTCCGAGTTATTGTCGTCGACAAATAAGGTGTCCAGGGAAGGGGTAATAGCGATCCCATAAGGCATGCTGCCGGTAGGAAGCAGGTTGCCAGAAGGATCGATAACTCCAGAGGTGGTGCTGGCCGTGTAGGCCTGCACCGAGGAGTTTCCTTGTGTGACCAGATACAGAAGCGCAGTACCAATCGGACCCGGTTCAATGACTCGATTGGTGCAGGCTACAAGGGCACAAATGCCCACCAGCAGCAAAAATAGACGGAAGCAAAGCCTCATCGTTTAATGTTTCTCCCAATCGCGCCCTGGCAGGAGATTGTCGTTCTCGCGAAGGCAAGGCGCAAATGCAGTATTCGAGGTAACTCAAATGTGTATCAGGAATGCCCGTCTAAGCGCAAACTTGAGGCGCATGCGGGCGTGAGCGAAGCGGGAGTCCGCAGCCGAAATCGCGAGCGGGAGCGAGGAATCCCAAATGTTATTCTGCCGCAGAAGTACACGAACCCTTATGACTCCGGTGCCTTGACTCCCATTCGGGCCACACGGTACTTTCGGCAACTGGGAAAGTTCTGTTAAAACGAGGACACATTGGCAAATCGCCCAATTGTTACGCTAACTACCGACTTCGGACTTAATGATCACTTTGTAGGCACGATGAAGGGCGTCATTCTGAACATCGCGCCCGATGCCGAGATTGTCGATATCAATCACTCTGTGCAACCGTTCGATGTACTGGATGGCGCGCTTACGATCGCACAGACCTATTCCTACTTTCCCAGTGCGACCATCCACGTGGTGGTCGTAGATCCCGGAGTAGGAACGGCGCGGCGTCCCATCCTCCTTTCAACCGAGAAATATTACTTTGTTGCCCCGGATAACGGTGTGCTTTCCCTTGTTTATAGCCGCGAAGAGCGCATTCGCGTGCGGCATATCACCATGGACCACTACTTCCTGCAGCCGGTCAGCAACACATTTCACGGTCGCGATGTTTTCGCCCCAGTTGCCGGTTGGCTCGCCAAGGGCGTTGATGGAGAAAAGTTCGGTGAAGATATCTCTGACTTTATTCGCTTCAATGCTCCCAAACCTAAACCCGTGGATGCCAGAACCTTTCGCGGAGTGGTGCTGAAAGTCGATCGTTTCGGAAATCTCGTTACAAACTTCACGCCGCAAGATGTTCCTGTTTTATTTCAAGCGGCACCGCCGCCCTTCAAACTTGTCATCGGCAAACGCGAAATCACGCAGTTGCGCAGTAGTTACTCAGAAGGGTCACCGAACGAGCTTTTTGGAATCTTGGGGAGTATGGGATATCTGGAGATCGTGGCAAACCGTGCTTCGGCATTGCAACTGGTGGGTTCAGGCAAGGGCAGCGAGGTTAGTTTGGTCCTGGAAGGCGCCGCAAGCGCCAGCAACGGCGGGTAAGATTCATTCCAGCACGAATTGCTTCAGCTTTCTGACTAACGATTCCGGGGCTTCCGCCTCTAGCTCCACCAGGCCATCTTTGTAGGCTCGCGAGTAGATCCGCGATCTCGCCTCCAGCATAGCCAGTGTCTTGCCCTCTTTCTGCGGGATGCGCAGCCGTATCCGGCTGATTGCATCCTCCGAGAGCATCGCATCAATCCGCTCTAACAGTGTGCTCATACCCGTCCCGGTAGCCGCTGAGACGTGAATGGTCGAAGCATCGTCCAGTAAGCTTTCGCGCTGTTTTGCCGGAAGCAAGTCAATCTTGTTCATCACATGAAGTCTCGGCTTGCTCTCCGCTTCCAGTTCTTGCAGCACGCGCTCGACTTGCGCATCCTGCTCCGCAGAAAGTGGATTGCTGGCATCAGAAATGTGCAGAATTAGAGCTGCACGCTGCACTTCTTCAAGCGTCGCACGAAATGCGGAAACCAATGTGTGCGGCAAGTTGCGGATGAATCCTACGGTGTCCGAAAGCAGAGCTTTGCGTCGCGAAGGCAACGTGACCGAGCGGATGGTGGGATCTAGAGTCGCAAACATCTTGGGCGATTCCAGCACCGCAGCCTTCGTGAGAACGTTGAACAGGGTCGACTTTCCAGCATTCGTGTAGCCGACCAATGCTACTGTGGCGACTGGAACGGATTCTCGCCGCTGGCGCTGCTGCGCCCGAATACGCCGCACGTTTTCAATTTGCTGTTTGACATGACGAATACGGCGGTAGATTTTCCGGCGGTCGGTTTCGAGCTGAGTTTCACCCGGACCGCGTGTGCCTATGCCGCCCGCCAGTTGCGACATCTCGATCCCTCGCCCGCCCAGCCGTGGTAATAAATATTCCAGTTGCGCGAGCTCTACCTGGAGTTGACCCTCGCGAGTTCGCGCGTGCCGGGCAAAGATATCAAGGATCAGCTGGGTACGATCAATCACCCTGATCTCAACCACATTTTCGATATTGCGCTGTTGCGAGGCGGTCAGATCATGGTCGAACAGCAGCAGGTCGGCGGAAACCGAAGCTGCCGCTCCGGCGATCTCCTGCAGCTTGCCTCTGCCGATCAGCGTTGCCGGGTCGGGCTTGTCACGATGTTGCAGTATTTCCCCAACCACTTGGGCACCTGCACTGCTTGCCAGATCGCGCAACTCTTCCAGCGACTCCTCGGCGCTGAATTGAAGAACATTAGGGGCTTTCGAAGGTGTGCTCCCAAGGGTTGCGCTGTCGCGGGCCGCTTGAGAAATCGGAGTTAAGGAGCCTTTCTCAGTTCGGGATGCCGAATTGCGGCGCAAACGCAGACGGTAATCAACTCCAACCAGGAACGCCCGCTCAACCGGAGAACGCGATCTTGTCGTCGCCTTCCGCAACCTGGTATCGTCCGGCTGTACTCTTGATTGACTACGCAATGGAAAAATCTCTACGGTTGGCAGAAATCTGGGATTCTAAGTTGCCGAACGTCGACGGACAACCCTAGTTTACCCCTCCGTACCCGATGCGCTCGGAGTAGAACTGCTTTCGCCAGTCGGAGACGGGGCAGGAATTACGGTGGGTTTGTCATGGCTATGCGAGACGCGCCCCATCGTTACCGTGGAAATTGCGTGCTTAAAAATGAGCTGCTCCTGGTTATTGGTCTCCAATACTACGGAATATTTGTCGAAGGAACGAATCCGGCCGCTTAGCTTTACCCCGCTCATCAGATAAATAGTGATATTCATCCGCTCCTTGCGGGCAGTGTTGAGGAAGGAATCCTGAATGTTCTGTGCCGGCTTATTTTCCATCGCCGATCTCCTTGGCCCGGACGCGGTTTTTCCACTTTCGATCATTGCCGTTTCTCACGCTCACAGATCAGGTGAGTTTTGAGATAGTGGAACAGCTTTGAGCAGCACCCGCAGCACACTCGTACGATACGGCGTTGCTGGTGAGTTTTCAAGAGAAGTTAAAAGCGATGTGCGGGCGCTCGGTAGCGTAAGTTGACAGGGGAGCCTCGAAGTGCAATAGTCCGGGACGAGGAATTCGCAAGTCTCTGGTTCGGAAGTAAGTTAACAAATGTTTGCTCGGCAGTTGGCTAGGTACAGCAGCGAGTCCCGTTGGAGGCACGATGCACGGTTTTACGGATTTGCTCGGGGCGTGGGTCATGCCCACGCATACTGGCACGGAAGCTCTGGCTCTCATCCTGCGATGGTTTCATTTCATCGTTGGAATTACCTGGGTGGGGCTACTGTACTTCTTCAACTTGGTGAACGTCCCTTTTATGAAGCAGGTCGACGCCAGCATGAAACCCAAAATTCTCCAATACATGACTATGCCGGCTCTGCAGTTGTTCCGCTGGAGCGCGATGCTGACAGTTTTTTTCGGGTTCTGGTATTGGGGGCAGATCCTTGTCGGGCCTGATGCAGTCCGCGAAGGAAAAAGTGCGGGCGCGACCATCGGTCTCTTCTTGCTGGTGTGGATCGTCGCTTCGATGATTCTTTATTTCGTGATCTCGAAGACCCCGAGCGGATATTTGTTGGGCGCTGTCGTGGCGATCGTGGTCATCGCCGCCAGTTGGGTTTTCGTGAACTACACTCCCGTGGGACAGGACGATAACCACGTGCTCTCGATTGGCGTCGGCGGCGGTATGGGGATCATCATGCTGTTTAATGTTTGGGGAATTATTTGGCGGAATAACAAGAAAATTATTCGCGGAACGCTTGCCGGTACGCCGCCAGCGAACGGAGCGATCTTGGCGCGCCAGGCTTTCTTGGCCTCACGAACAAATCTGTTCTTGTCTGTGCCCCTGCTGTTCTTTATGGCGACGGCCTCGCATTACGGGATTTTCGGACGATGAACCGGTCCGGCTTTGCTTTGAAGGCCGTTTTCTGTGACAAAATGAAAACGTGGTGAATGACGATTTCGCCCGCGGAGTGGCCCTGTTCAATCAGGGACATTTCTTCGAAGCACATGAAGTGCTGGAAGATGTCTGGCGTGCTTCTCCCGCCCAGCAAAAGAAGTTTCTTCAGGGATTAGTTCAGCTGGCGGTTGCCTTCCATCATCATTCAACCGGAAACCGCGTGGGGATGCGCTCCGTGATGGAGCGCGGAATGAGGAACATTCGTGGACACAGTCATACCCACGGAATCAATGTTAACCCCCTGCTCAGTTCATTGGCTGACTGGCAAAGCGCACTGGACAAGGACGAACAGGTACCAGAACTACCACGGATAAGAATGCACTCCTCTGGTTATGAAATGCCGGTCACTTTAGCCCAAGTCGGAGAAGCGCGGCGTAACATTCAAGGGATCGCGCTGCGCACGCCTCTGATCCGCTGCAACGCTGAGGCTGTTTGCGAGCTGTATTTAAAGCTGGAGAACCTGCAGCCCATCGGCTCCTTCAAAATTCGCGGCGCTGCGAACGTGATGGCCCTTACTCCTCCCGAAAAGCTGTCACGGGGTGTGCTGGCGGCGTCAGCCGGAAACATGGCGCAGGGGGTTGCCTTTTGCGCAAAACGTATCGGGATCCCGGCCACCATTATCGCGCCGGAAACCGCTCCCGCAACTAAGATTCAAGCCGTAGAACGCATGGGCGGACGCGTCATCAAGGCGCCATTTGCGGAGTGGTGGAGAACGTTCGAGAAGCGCTCTTATCCGGGTGTTGACGCTACTTTTATTCATGCCTTTGATGATCCGCATGTGATGGCGGGAAATGGAACCATCGCATTGGAATTGCTGGAGGACTTGCCGGATCTCGACGCTGTTGTGGTTCCATGGGGAGGCGGCGGCCTGGCCTGCGGCATCGCATCCGTTCTGCGCGCAAAGGCCCCACGCGTCAAGGTCTACGCTGCAGAGATTGAAACCGGGGCGCCTTTGTCAGCGTCGCTGGCTGCTGGTGAGCCAACCACCGTGGATTACAAACCGTCATTCGTAGACGGCATTGGCAGCAAAATGGTATTTGCCAGCATGTTCGAGCACGCACGCAATCTCGTGGATGGTTCGCTCGTGGTTAGTTTAGACGAAGCGGCACGAGCAATGAAACTTCTTGCTGAGCGGAACCGGGTCATCGCAGAAGGTGCCGCTGCTTGCGCCGTGGCCGCGGCTCTCTCCGGGCGCGCCGGAAAGGGAAGAGTCGTAGCGATTGTGTCCGGGGGGAATATCGACCTGGACAAGTTTGCCCAGATTGTCAGTGAAGCGAACTAGCGCCGCCGCCTCTTGCTAATCGGTTTAGGTGCTTCCTCGCCCGGAGCCAAAACGCGGCGAACGATGGGCGTATTGAGCTTATACTTGCGCTCGCTGACGTTTCCGCCGTCATCTTTCACTCGCAGCACGAAAACAGGCAACATTCCTTCCTTATCGAAATTCTCTTGCGAGACCGTTATCGGCAGCACGCCATCCAAATTCCGCTCACGGTATGCGGTCTCGTACCGATGCCGCTTCACGTTCCACGTGAACACCCGGACCTGGTTGTAATCGAATGGCAATCCATCTTTTGATTCGCTGAGGGCAACCAGGTACTGCGGCACATTCTTGTCACCATCCGTGACTTGATCGAGCATAAAGAACGCAACGATCCGCTGGCCCTCGGCATATTGTGCGATATCCAGAGGCACATCCAGATCCACCATGCGGGAGAGCACCCAACCCACATGCCCCTGCGGATCCCGGACGAGCCACCAATCTTCCATGATCCCGGATTTAGGCGCTTCGCCGTTGGTCGCTTGAGGAGCAGCGCCCGGCAATTCCTTTTCCGCTGTCCCTCTTTTGAAAATCGATAACTTTGTCCCTTGGGTCAACTGATAGAGGTGTTCCGTTTCACGGCCTGGCTCGAGGTGGAGATTGGTGTCGTTCCGGGTGGTTCCGGTCGCCTGCAAAGTATCTTTGCTTTCGCCCGCCGCCAGCCTCTGAAAGCCGTCGTAGACCTGCTGCGCCACCAGATAGCGCTGCTCAATCCAGCCTTCCGTGCCGGTGTCCGTGCGCACCCGGACAAAACGGCGTTCACGTTCCAGGATCTCAACTCGGTCACCATTCTTTACAGTCCCAACTTTGCTGTATACCGTGGCCACCCGGTCGCGGAGGATAGCTTGCGGAACCGAGACGTACGCCACCTCCGCAGCTTTTTTGTGCCGGCTACAACCGGAGAGCAGGACAAAGCCCAGTAAGACGAACGCCAGAACTCGAACACGACGGGTGCGAAGCAAGATCACTAGCCAATATAGCGCAGAGAACGGACACGAACTATTTAGAGAATTGGGTAGTTCTCCGGTCGGCAAAGATAGGTGTTGCCAGATTCAGTCTCCAAAGCAGATGCCGATGGCGCGTGCGGTTCGCACCATTTCCCCTTGCGGGTCGACAATTTTTAATTGCCCGACCGCCGCAGCAAGATTGACGGATTCGATCCGTGCATTGCGGAGGCAGACCATTTTGCCGAAGCCGCCCTGAGCGACCAGGTCCACCGCGGCCACTCCAAAGCGCGTTCCCAGGATTCGGTCAAATGGAGAAGGCGAGCCGCCCCGCTGAATATGGCCGAGCACGCTGACCCGAACCTCTTTGTGGGCGGTGAGTGCAATGCCATCTCCAATCAGATTTCCCACGGAGCCGCCCCGTGCCAACTGCTTTAACTCGGCTGGCAGTTTGATTCCCTCGGCTACCACCACGATGGTGAAGCGTTTTCCATAGCCTTCCCGCGCGGCCACATAGTCGCAGATCCGCTGCAAGCTGAACGGGATTTCCGGTATCAGGATCACGTGCGCGCCGCCGGCAATTCCAGCCTCGAGCGCAATCCATCCGGCGTCTCGCCCCATAACTTCGAGGACCATCACGCGATGATGCGCCTCAGCCGTGGTATGGATCTTGTCAATTGCATCCGTTGCGGTATGCAGGGCGGTGTCGAAACCGAACGTGATTTCCGTGGCTGAAAGATCGTTATCGATAGTCTTCGGAACGCCGACGATTTTCATCCCCTTCTCAAACAGCTCTAACGCGATTTTCTGCGAGCCATCTCCGCCGATGCTGATGACCCCATCGATGCCGAGCTTGTGCGAATTGGCAATGACCTCGTCAGAAATATCCCGAACGACCTCGCGGCCATTCTCGCAACTTTTGTAATGGAAAGGATTACCCCGATTGGTGGTGCCCAGAATCGTTCCGCCACGAGGCAAAATACCGCTGACATCCTTTAAAAATAGCTCGCGTGATTTTTCCGGCCAGATCAGGCCGTCGAAACCGTCCGGAATACCAATGACCTTCCATTTGTATTTGAGAATGGCGGCTTTGACGGCCGCGCGGATGACTGCATTGAGGCCGGGCGCGTCGCCTCCGCCCGTGCAGATTCCGATGCAGCCGATGTCAGACATGGCAAGATTCGGGCCTGAGTTTCGACCCGCTGATCATCATACAGGCTGCCTCGCAAACCCGCGCATTACCATTGGATGTACTGCAGAAGGATGCAGCTACGCTACGGTCCGACGGTAATAGATAGAGTTCCCGTCCCCGAAGAGGTGGTCGCGGTAATCGTCGTAGTTCCCTGACTACCAGCTATCTCCGCGATTCCGTTTGCCGTGTCCGTGAAAAGAATTACGCTTGTGTTACTTGAACTCCAGGTCGCAGACACATTCGTGCCATTCACCGAAGCTGTGAAATCTATGGCCGTCCCCGAAGGGGAAGACGTCAAACTGTACGAAGTAGTATCTGGCGAGATCGTGACCGTCGAAGACGTCGTGCACGTGCTGCCCACGCAGACCGTTGCCGTTCCGCTGACAGCGCCGCTGGAGGTGGTGTTCGTCACGGTGATGGTGACGGAATCCGTTGCCGTGATCGACAGAGCCTTAATCACACCCCCATTGGTCACGCTGACTGCCGAAGCATCCGAACTGCTCCAGGCTGTGCCGGTGGCTGCCGTCAGGTTTTGCGTCGTGCTGTCGCTGTAGGTGCCCGTCGCGGTAAGCTGCTGAGTCTGATTCACCGTAGTCAGAGATGGACTCGAGGGTGTGATCGCAATGCTGCTCAGAGTCGGATTAACAAAAAAACCATTGCACGCTACGATGAAGGCACTCAGGAACAAGATTCCCGAGGCTCCGGCAATTTTAATCTTCTGCTTTGAATTCAACATGTTAGAAAAAGTTCAGTGGGCGCCCGCGAATCATGGATAACCATGAATTGTAGCAAAGAAAATCTTGCACGACGGAAACCGGGAGTGCCGAACTCTGCTACCCCATGAGAACGCAATCTTGGCCGCAAACTTGCAGACTTTTTCGCAGGCGAATTTCGACTCGCTCAGAGCACTCCCACATCTGCCTAAAACTCCAGCATGATGAACTTTGCTTGCTTTGGCCCGACATTAGTGAGGGTGTGAGTCATGCCACCCTCTAGCCACTTCACATCGCCAGATTTCATTTCAATGTTCGCGGGAGGTTTGCCGACCTCATCATTGCGCAGCACCAGATCTGAAACAGCAACTACCAGGCGCGGGCCGGCGTCGCGATGCTTGGGAACGACTCCGGCAGTCTGCAATTCCACTTCGGAAACGCGAGTGCCATCTTTGACGAAGAGGACGTCCTGTGTTCCGCCATGCAGCACTTGCAGACTGCGGTCATCATCCTGCTTCGCCGCATCGGTTTTTTGTGTGCGCAGCAGTTCGATCGTAACGTTTCGGAATGGAGTGTCGGACAGATTGCGCGCAATGTGCGCAAAATTCCCCGGCACAAAACGTGTTTCGCCATCCTGCAGCTTAAGGGTGACCGGGGGTTTTCCTTGAACCTCATTTGAGACTTCGGCTGTACCAAGAGTTACGAAAATGTAATCGTGACGATGGCGATGCATCAGCGTAGCCGCATGCGGCGCGGCTTCCACTTGAAATACCCGCACATAGGAATTCTGAAGCGACAGGTGATGATTGGGCTCGGAGGTGATCTCCACCTCAGACGGAGTTTTAGTCGGCGCTTTCTGCTTTTGAGCAGCGGCCAGCGTGCACACGATAAAAATGAATGCAGCCATCGATTTCATGTGAGGATTCTAGCAGGGCCCGGCATGCTTGATCTCGTCGCAGTCGCGACGGCGCCCAATTGTCCGCTAGAATCGGACTATGGCCGACCTTGGAAAGCTGCTGATTGTTCTGGGCGCAATCATCGTGATTGCCGGCATTGCGCTCGTCCTGCTCGGCCGCACCAGCTTTCCCCTCGGACGCCTGCCCGGGGATATCGTATATCGCGGCAGGCACACCACCTTCTATTTCCCTTTAGCCACCTCGATCCTGCTCAGCGTCGTACTCTCGGTCGTGCTGTACCTTATCGGGCGAATTCGTCATTAAGCTGCGTAGCTTCTCGCGTTCTGGAAGTGGTATGTAAGACATCAGCTAAATGGCTATTTCGCACAGACCATTATATTCTGTATTGTAAGCATGAAATTGGAGGATGCCATGTCGCAGAACAACGGAAATCATCTTCGTCTCAAGACAGGGTTGGCCGAAATGCTCAAGGGCGGCGTCATTATGGACGTTACCGATGCCAACCAGGCGGTGATTGCGGAAAAAGCGGGTGCGGTCGCGGTAATGGCATTAGAACGCGTTCCCGCCCAGATTCGCGCCGAAGGCGGCGTGGCGCGCATGGCGTCTCCCAAAAAGATTCGCGAGATCATGGCGTCAGTCTCCATCCCTGTGATGGCGAAGTGCCGCATCGGACATTTCGCCGAAGCGCAGATTTTGCAGCAGCTGGGCGTCGATTACATCGATGAATCCGAAGTGCTCACGCCGGCCGACGAAGCCCATCATGTTGATAAGCACGCGTTCACCGTTCCGTTCGTCTGTGGCGCGCGCAATCTAGGTGAAGCCCTGCGGCGAATTGCCGAAGGCGCAGCCATGATCCGCACCAAAGGCGAAGCCGGTACCGGAGACGTGGTTCACGCCGTCAAGCACATCCGCCAAATCGTCCAGGATATGAAGATCCTCACCGTCCTTAGCGAGCAGGAACTCTACGCCAAAGCGAAGGAACTCCAGGCGCCGTATGAACTCGTGAAGATGGTGGCCAAGGAAGGGAAGCTGCCGGTGCCGAACTTCTCTGCCGGCGGAATTGCCACGCCTGCCGACGCATCGCTGGTGATGCAACTGGGCGCTGAAGCCGTCTTCGTTGGCTCGGGAATCTTCATGAAAGATTCCACCAATTTCGCAGAGCCAGAAGAATCCGCCAAGCGCGCCCGTGCCATTGTTCTGGCTGCCACCCACTACAACGATCCGAAAGTCTTGCTGGAAGTGAGTGAGGATCTGACGGGAGCCATGAAAGGCCTCGCGGTCGCTGCGCTGGACGAATCCCAGATGCTGCAAACCAGAGGATGGTAGCTGGCAAAATCACTGGGTGCCCATCCTAACGGAGCGTTCTTTGCGAGTCAGGGTGGCATTTGTACCATCCTGAAAGTACGCTGGCTAAATGCCAAGTGCTAATTGCTGAGTGCTGCTCTATGACCATCGGTGTTCTTGCCCTGCAGGGCGACGCCTACCGCAGCCAGATAAAGTTTCAAAAAGCATCATAAACTGACATATTATGAAGACATGGCCATGACCTCGTTGAACATTTCACTGCCGGCGGCTCTCAAGGAATACGTAGAAGGGCAGGTTGCTTCCGGAGACTGGGGTACACCTAGCGAATACGTCCGTGAACTGATTCGCCAGGACAAGGAGCGCCGCTTAGGCAATCTCGAACAGGAGTTGGTGGCGGCCGCGAAGGGGCGAAAAATCGAGATGCCCGTAGCGGAGATTCGCCGCAAAGGTTTGATCGCCGCTCTACGCGGGCGGACCCGAGGGTGAAGAAAACTCGCCTGGTTCTCAGCGATGTCGCTGTGACCGACATCGTGGAGCAGGCCGACTGGTATGCCGCTCAGTCAGGAGATGCTCTGGCGAAGCGATGGGAAAAAGCGGTCGCCTCGGTCATGCTGCGCCTGGTCACCCGTCCCGCTGCCGGAAAACGGTGCAGGTTTCGATCTGCGGAACTTACGAATGTGAGACGAACTACGATCTCAGGTTTTCCTAAGCATTTGGTTTTTTACCGGGTTGATGAAGGTGAAATATTCATTCTGCGAGTCGTGCATGGCGCGCGTGATTTGGAGCGCCTTTTGTAAGCTCAAGTGATTACTCAATATGAGATCTAAGGACGCCCGCCGAACGAAGGACGAACGACCAAAATGACCATCGGTGTTCTTGCCCTGCAGGGCGACTTTGACGCGCATCGCAAACGGCTCGAACAGCTGGGCGCCAGAGTTGTGCTCGTCAAGAAACCTGAGCAGTTCGACGAAATCGACGGCCTCGTCATCCCCGGCGGCGAATCCAGCACTTTTCTCAAATTGCTGGGCGAAGCCGGATTCGAGAAACTGAAAGAATTCGTTCGCGTAAAACCAACCTTCGGCACCTGTGCGGGCGCGATTCTTCTCGCTGACGAAGTCGACAATCCGAAACAAAAGGGCTTGGGCGTGCTCGATATCCACATTCGCCGCAACGCCTATGGGCGCCAGATTGACAGCTCCATCCGGGAAGGCAAGTTTCGTGGCGAACCGACGGAGATGGTTTTTATTCGCGCTCCGAAAATCGAGCAAGTTGGCCCCGAAGTCGAGATCCTCGCCACAGAAGGCGACGACCCCGTTGCCGTTCGGCAGGGAAGCGTGATGGCTGCGACCTTCCATCCCGAGCTGTCTGAAGACACGCGCGTGCATCAGGCATTCTTGCAGCTGATCAATAACGGACAAAAGGGAGTTCTGGCTCCGAAGCAGTAGCGTCATTTCGCTGTTTTGCGTCTCGCCTTTTGCTTTGCCGAAACCGAACGAATAATGACCTTGCCCGGGCCACTTCGCGGAAACCGTGTTCTGGCTAGAGATACCGCCACGTCGATCAGAGCCTTGACCTCAGGACGCTTTAACGTCTCCGCCGACTCAAGCCGCACAAAACGATTTTGCACGCCCGAGCCGAGCAGAATCTTGTGAGGATCTGGAAGGTCAGCGCCGTGATAGAACGCCAGTCCTACTCCATTAGCCGCCGCGGCAATTTGGAACACGCTGTCTGAGGGTTTTTCGGTTGCGGAGTAGCCGATTACGAAGAAATTGTAATTGTCCCAGACCAGCTCGTTGGCGGTCGGCAGCCGCTTTTGCAAGATCTTGCGCGCCTCGCGGATGACGGTTTGATGTTTCGGAGCAAATTTCCTAACGCATGCTTCAATCTGCTTCTTAGCATTCGACGCCGATTCACTTTTCATGCTGCTCCAATCGCGGGCGCTACCGGAATGCACGTCAGCTGGCGCTACTTGCGCGGCAGAAATTCGATCTTCACATCCCGGGCGGCCGCCTTTAGATCAAAATCTGCAGTGACCAGAACATAATCGGGTTGCATCGCCAGTTCCACGCCGAAAGCGTCCGCGTAGGCAAGTTTACGTTGAGCCTTGATCAAAGCTGCCCGAACCGCCCGTTCTCCAGTTATGTCCACAATTTGTAATCCGAAAGAAATCAGGCGAGACAGAACAAGATCGACGGCTTGCCTCCCACGAACCTTGCAGGTGACGCCCGCTACCTCGCCCCAGTGAATTGCTGAAACCATGACCGTGGCGCGGCCTGCCAGGTGGTGCTTGATGATTTCAGCCACACGCTCTGAACCCGCTTCACCATCGAGAAAGCGTAAAACAGCGCTCGAATCCAAAGCGTACGTCACCATTTGTCTTTTCCGCGCTCCCGCTTTAGAGCGTCCGCGAGCGATGGTCCGTCAGCGAAGATGCCGCGGGTGTCGTCGACTAGCTTGTCCGACACCGGCTCCAGAATGATTCTTTTTCCTTGCAGGGTAACCGCGATTCGGCTGCCGGGACCAATGCCGAGCGTCTCGCGGATCTCAGCGGGAATCACAAATTGTCCTTTTGTGCTTACAGTAGTGATCTGAGTCATATCGTCTTACTAAATTATATCATGTAAGAACAATAAAATTTCTTGACAGCAACGTTATGTAACCGTACAGTTACACGTAATGCGTCACCAATCGGTTACATATTCTCCGGAAGCGACCTTTTCCGTGTTGGCCGACCCGACCCGCCGGGCAGTGCTGGATCTTTTGCGGCAGGGAAGTCAGCCAGCGGGACGGATTGCCGAGGCGTTTCCGGTCTCGCGTCCGGCAATTTCCAAGCACCTGCGTCTGCTGCGCAAGGCGCATCTGGTCGAACAAAAACGCGAGGGACGTTTGCGGCTCTACAGTCTTAACCCCGAGCCGCTGAAAGCCGTCGATTCCTGGCTGGAACAGTATCGAATTTTCTGGCGTACCAGCCTTATGAACCTGAAGGAGTTTGTGGAAGCCGAGTATGAGAAGGAAAAGTCCGCGGCAAAGAAGAAATCAACTTAACTGTGAGGGAAATCCGACAATGAAAACACTTCGCATCGCACTATCGATCTTAGTCGCATTCATCGCAACCGCGGCTCTCGCTGAATCCGACGCCAACTCCGCATTCGACCAGATCAAGTCTCTGCAGGGATCGTGGGCGGGCAAATCTTCCGACGGCCGGCCGGTGCAGGTTTCCAACCGTGTCGTTTCGGGTGGCTCTGCTTTGATGAGCGAAATCACCGGCCACGAAAACATGATTACTATGTTCCACATGGATGGCAATCGCCTCATCATGACCCATTACTGCACCAGCGGCAATCAGCCGCGAATGGTTGGCAGCGTGTCGCCGGATGGCAAGACGATCACCTTCAATTTCCTCGATGCTACGAATCTGCTCAGCGCGCAGCATGGCCATATGGACCAAGTGGTTTTCACATTGATCGACGCCGATCACCACACCGAGCAATGGCAGTTTGCAACCGATGATGGAAAGAAGATGAGGGAGGTCTTCGATCTGCAACGTCAGAAGTGATTCGTTGCTCCGCAGGCGCGGCGGCAGTAAGTCAAAATTTGTTAACCAGGGGATCTGGATGCAAGGAGGAGAAGCAGTGGCAACCGCAATCATAACTCCCGATCAGGACGCAGTGGTTAGCGAAATTCAGATCGCCGCGCCTGCGGAAAGAATATTTCAAGCGCTGATTGATCCCAGGCAGGTTATGCAGTGGTGGACCTCAGACGATTGTCAGATCGAATCGTTCGCCTTTGAGCCACGCCGGGGAGGCCAATGGCGCTATGACACCAAGCCGACACAAATGGATATCAATGGGGTAAGCAAATTCCACTGCGAAGGCGAGGTACTGGAATTCGATCCGCCGCGCGTGCTGGCTTATACATGGATAGCCAACTGGCATGATCATCGGTCAGAGCGAACTGTGGTTCGTTGGGAACTGGCTCCCTCCGGTGCAGGCACCAAGGTCAAAGTAACTCATAGCGGTCTGAAGAATCTTTCGGTCGCGCGGAAGGATTATGAAACCGGCTGGAGGGGCGTGGTCGAGATACTCAAGGCCTTTGTCGAGAAGCGAGTGGATAACGCCGGGAGCCCCGCAACTATGCGTGTGACTTCCGACGGAAATGAAATTGTGAGTGAGGTCCACATCGCAGCGGAGCCAAGCCGCGTGTTTCGGGCGCTGATCGATCCTCGGCAGGTCTTGCAATGGTGGGGACAGGCGGGTATCTACCAGTGCACCGAGTTCACTGCGGATGTTCGGGTGGGAGGGCGCTGGCGAAGTGTCGGAATTGGTCCGGAGGGATCAAGATTCGAAGTGCAGGGCGAGTACTTGGAAGTCGATCCACCACGACGGCTGACGCAGAGCTGGGTCGCAACCTGGACCGGCGATGCCAAAACGGAAGTTCGCTGGGAACTGCAGCCCACGCCGAAGGGCACTCTCTTACGCCTGCGGCACTGTGGTCTCGCCGGACATCCTCAACTGGCGCAAAGCTACCGGGGCTGGCCGCGCATGTTGGGCTGGATTCAGGCTCTGCTGGAGAGAGGCGAAACTGCGGAGATGAGAACGCCCATATCTGCCACAGGCGGTCACGTCGCCTGATTCTCAAAGTGTCCGACCAACGAGGTATATGACATTCGGCTCCGCAATCCTCAGCAAACGTTGTGGGGCGCGGCTAAAGGAGCAACCAATGGCTACTGCAACGATTTCTCCAGACCAGGACGTTATTAGCGCGGAAGTCTTCATCGCGGCGCCACCCGAACGCGTGTTCGACGCGATCACCGATCCCGATAAGCGGCAGCAGTGGTGGGGACAGAAGGGCTTGTATACCAGTACCGAGACCTATAGCGATCTTCGGCCCGGAGGGAAGTGGGTGGGCGCGGGGGTGAACGCCGATGGGAAACCCTTCCGAGTCGAGGGCGAATATCTCCAGATCGATCCGCCCCGCCTACTGGTCTATACCTGGCACCCGAGCTGGGCGCATCCGTTGAAGACAGTGGTTCGTTGGGAGCTCGAGGCTCGCTCGGTTCACGGCCTGCATTCGCGAGGTCCGCAAAAAATGGGTACCGGGACAATGGTCCGAGTACTCCATAGCGGATTTAGCGGGAATCTGGAAGCCGCCAAGGGACACACCCAAGGCTGGATCAGGGTTCTTGGCTGGATGCAGGCATTCGTGGAACGAGGAGAAACCGTCACCACACGTGCTGCCCTCGGAGCCTGACAGTAGAAACCTCTGGAAGCTTAGACCTAAAACGCAGCTGCGCTCCGGGAGTTGGCCTCGTGCCCGGATTTACTCAGCCGGTCATGACTTACGGTATTGGTTGTGTCCAAAGGCGCGTGGGACTCGTTTGCGTCGAACAAAGCGTGGGTCATCGCGTTCAGGCTGATGTGCGATTGCTCCAATACCCGAAGTAGATACTTTTGTGCTACTGCGCGATCGGCAGGATGGATGAGCTTCCACCACCGGGCCAAGGACTCTCGTATCTGTTGGTCGGTCTTCTCGCCTTCCACCGCGGCGTCAATCAGTTTATAGACTTTGCTCTTGACTGCCTGGTAGGAAACAGAAATCTCCTGCGGCATGACGGGCTCCCTGGGTAACGGTTTCTGAGCAATAGGTTGACCAAACCCCTGTACTGTATTCCTTGGCCTTTTGTTGGAAAAAATCCAAAGAACTGGAGAAATTCTCGCAAGAAATATGATTTTTAGTAGACGCGAAACTCAGAATCACTCTCGATAACCAGCTTTTTCAGGCGGGCGTGCGCTACAATTTCTGTCCTTTACTCGAAACCCCACTCTTGGAAGTTTGGAGACTGCATGAGGCGAACACTGTTCTGGCTTTTGCTATGTCTAATTTCATCTGCAGCTTTGCATGCTCAAGATGACTCCGTCACCAATACGAGCGATCGATTCTTTCTGCCGCACGACACATTATGGGGATACGCCCAATTCGATCTTGCTCCGCCTCACAATGAGATAGATCCCAACCTTTGCACCTCAAACGCGGGGGCTTACGGCGGAGTAAATGCGCCCTGCACCGAGTTCGCTCGCTATATGGCTTCTGGATACCTCGAGGTCCGTCCGTTTGGCCAAGGACAACTCCGCCGCTTCATGCTTTTCGGCGAACCGTCGTTCTTGTTTGGTCGAAACCTGCCCAAGACTCTCTATACTTGGTCTTTCGATGCCATCGGGATTGAGCATTCCTGGGGCCTCGGGGTTTATTTGGCCAAGGGATTCGAGTTCCGAGTGACACAGCACTTCCTGTTCGATCGTCTGGGGGCGCGGGACAGAAATCTAGGCACCGCTGACTTGGGCAACAACGGTCCTTGGGGAAGATACAACGCCATCGGAGTTCGTAAGTATTTCGGCCAGCGGAGATGGGGAAACGGACAGTAGTCGGACCGCTGCCGATTGTCCGCGGATGGGCGGCGCGACATGCTAATCTGAGCGCTTCAGGCGGCGCATTTGAACTCCGGTTCGCCAGTCTCCTCAGAGATAAATTTTGATTCCATAGCAGCCTTGGCTGAGGTTCGTTTCCAGGACCGTGAGAGTGCCTATAACCATTTCGCCCAAGTCAATCGCGCTTCACCAGCGCTCGCCCGGACCACATCAGCCCTGCTTTCAGGTCTTCCTGACCCGGACTGCGCTCTCATGCTTTTTGACCGTCTGGTCAGTGAGAATTCTTCGGCGATCGTAAACCTGTTGGAGCAAGATCCGAGACTGGCCCACCGCACGTTGCTCATCTTTTCGCATAGCCAGTTTCTTGGGGAAACACTCGTCCGCCATGCTGATCTCTTGGGCACACCCTTGTTGAGAAGTGGCTTAGATCAAAGTTTGTCTCGCGATGACTTTCAAGCACAACTTGAACAGTACAAGAGTTCTTGCGCGGAACTCGATCCGTCGACAATTTTGGCTGGGTTTAAGAGACGCCAATACACCAGAATTCTCCTCCGCGATCTCCTGAATATTACGAACTTGGCAGAAACCACAGCTGAAATTTCCGGCTTGAGCGACGTGCTTCTGCAAGCCACCTTGGAACACGCTCGCGCCCAGCTCCAGCGCCGCTATGGAGTGCCGCAGCACCTCAACGAAAGTGGCCGGTCGGAGGAGACACCCTTTGCCATTGTTTCTTTGGGCAAACTCGGCGGCAACGAACTGAACTACAGCTCCGACGTCGATGTGATCTTTCTTTTTGGCGATGGCCCGGAGGCGCCTGGTTGTTCGCTCTCCCATCGTGAGTACTTCATTCGGCTGGCACAGGAGGTTGTCAGGATTCTTTCCTGCGCCACGCCGCAAGGCACCGTGTTTCGCATCGATTTGCGCTTGCGACCCCGGGGTGGCGAAGGGGAATTGGCTATCAGCCTCGCTGAGGCTCTTCGATATTACGCAAGTGTGGCTGAAGATTGGGAACTACAAGCGCTCATCAAGGCACGTCACTCCGCTGGTGATTCTGCTTTATCCCGCAGGTTCATTCATGCGGTGCGTCCCTATGTTTATAAGGAAACCGCCAATTTCGCCGCGATCAAAACTGCTCTGATCGCGCGCGAGAAGATGCAAAAGCAGCGGCGACTCCTTGATGGCGAGAACAAACTTGGGGTGGACGTGAAGATCGACCGTGGCGGCATCCGCGACATTGAATTTCTTGTCCAGTGTCTGCAACGCGTCTATGGCGGTGCGGAGCCTTGGTTGCGATCCAGCGGCACGCTCTTTGCGCTGCAAAAACTGCATGACAATGGCCATATCAGCGGAAAGGAATTTCACGAACTCAGCAGCGCGTACGAGTTTCTGCGCACCTTGGAGCATCGGCTGCAAATCCGCCGAGGCCGTCAGACGCACTTTATGCCCGCTTCAGGAGCGGATTTGCACATCCTGCAGCGCGCTATCGGTTGCTTTCACCCGGCGCACGACAGGCAGGATGAGTTTGTGCAATTCGTGCGGCAGCGCATGGCAACGGTAGCCGAAATCTACCAGCACGTCATTTATCAGCAACAAACTCGGCAAAATCATGACACGAGCGACGCAGGCTTTCAGCTTCGCCCTTTACCTGAATTCAACATAGCGGACCATTCCAATCGCCACATTCTCGACCGCCTCGCCATGGATGCACCCGAGTTGCACGAGATTGCCAGCCGCAACGATCTCAGTCCAACGGCCCGCAAGAATCTGTTCCGGTTTTTCACTTCTGCGCTGACAAGTTCCGAGCGGTATGGTGCCGTCCTTCGCCACGCCGGCGCTATTGCGAAAGCGTTGCCCATTTTCGATGCGAGTGATTACCTGACACAGCTACTGACTCGCCACCCTGAACAAATCGCGGCCCTGGCCGATGAAGCCCGAACGCTATCACGGGTTGGAAGCGGCTATCTTTTTGAGAGCTTTCTGGCCGAAGGACGGAGGTCGGACCCGGCTTTTGCCTACATTGCAAGCTCGGGAGCTTCTTACAACGAGAAATTGCACCTGCTTCGACGCCACTTTCGTCATCGGATTTTCGTTGCCAGCGCGAAGGACGTCACCGGGCACCGGGATGTTTACACCTCGTGCGCGGAAATTACATCTGCGGCTGAAGACGCGATTGTCAGCGCATTCGAAATTGCCGATGCGCCAAAAGGCCTGGCCGTGATGGCTCTCGGCCGTCTTGGCAGCGCTGAGTTGGATTTGCTCTCGGATGCCGACCTTCTCTTTGTATGTGACAACGCCGCGAACCGGCAACACTTGGGCCGGTCCGTTTCGCAGATCGTACAACTTCTGTCTGCTTACACTCAGGATGGCATGCTGTTCCCCGTCGACACCCGTCTACGTCCTCGGGGCGTAGAAGGTGAGTTGCTCACTACACCCGCAGACTTGGTGCGCTACTTTGAGCAGGAAGCTCAGGCATGGGAGGCGCTCACCTACACAAAACTGCGATTCATCGCAGGCTCACATGGCCTGGGTCAACAGGTGTATGAGGCCGCCGAAGCCTTATTCGAGCGCTTCGCGACTGACAGGACTTTCGATTGCAAGATTCGCGAAATGCGTCGGAAACTCGAAGCGGCAGAAACACAGCGCAGTTTGAAGACATCTTCCGGTGCAATTTACGATATCGATTTTCTCACCGGTTTCCTGCTGGTGAAGCAACGGATCAATCTGAAAGATGGCAATCTTCGTGACCGGATTTGGCGCTGTGCCGATGCAGGTTCGCTCGACAGGCGCGATGCGGCTGTTCTAGACCACGGGGGAGAACTCCTGCGCACCGTTGATCATTTCGGCCGTTTGCTGGTTGGTCGCCGAAACCGATGGCTCCCAATGAGCGATCAAGCACTTCATGCCACGAAGAAGCTGGCTTCTGAAGTTCTAAGGCGAAGCTTTAGTCAGGGATTGGAACAAGAGTTGGATCGAACCCGCAGCGAGATACGCCGGATCTATGAGCGCGTGCTTGGTGTTCCCGCTGGGTAGGCCGGAACGCTCGCGACACGACGGTTTCGCTGAACCAGCCAGAGGATGAATGCTACAACTCCGCCGAGCAGAAGGAAGGGCGCCAGCAGAATTGGCACCATCCAGCCCACTCCTCCGATCGACGTAACATCTCCGCCGATCACAGCCTCTGGATCGCGACGAATCTTGCCGGCTACCGCAACCACATCTCCGCCAATTTTCGTATTCCTTTCCAGGCGCACGCTGCCTGCGATCGCGACGGTATCCCCGGCGATCTGTGCGCCGTCTTCCAGAGAAATGCTGCCGGCAACGGCGACTGCATCTCCCGCAGTTTGACCGCGCACTCGAATGGAGCATGCGATGCACACCAGGTCACCCACACTCTCTCCAGGTTGCACGACGATGGACCGCCCGATTTGTACGCGATCGTTCGACGGTGCTGCTGCGGACATGCTCGGTACAAGCAGAAAAAGAGTGCTAATCGCGATTATGCTGAATAGGCGATTGCCAAAGGTGTACCGCCTTTCCGAAAGCTCGGCGCCACGATCGCGATTCTCAACCCACATATGAATAGTATAGAAGGGAACAGGGGTGGTGTCCTAATTTACCGAACCATCCTGTCCATGAAGCTTATGTTTGTGGAATTGCCTTCGTGCTACTTCGTGGCCTTAGTGGTGAAATATTCCATGTGCTCACGGGTGCTTCGTTTTTAAGCAATAGTTCCGGACGTCCCCAAAGGCGGTTGCGCTGATATGGCCGATCGACATCCATCGCTCCAGCGTGTGGTGCCCGGTGCGATGCAAGATGTAGGAAATACCGACTGAGGTCATTGTGCCGGCAGCTTCAAGGCTGGCGAAAGCCGCAGAATTGTTTACCACCTCCGGCGCGAGCAGGATCTCTTTGCGCCCTCGCGCCTGAAAGTTACGGGTGGACGCGTAATCCATGCCTCGCGTGAACGCAATTCCGGAGAACAACAAAATGTTTTCACGGTCCCAAAACCGGTGGATCGGCGGCGCGGGTGGCGGCTGGACTTCAAGGACGTTGGCACCGGCATCGTCCGGTTGCACCGCAGGCTTTGCAGGATCCTCAGCGGCCCTCGCTTGCCATAAACTCGCTATCAGCAATGTGCTTGCAAGGATGCGAGCCGCTTGGAGACTCATGTGTGCATTGTAGAGTATCGATTCTGTGATTCTGGCTGACCTTAGTAACTTTCCCTGAAGCGCCCGGCGAACCATAATGACCTGTGCTGGAAAAGCGGAATTCGCGGCGTAGCAAGATGGTATTAGGTGTAAAGGTTTCGCTCGATGAAGCCACTCATCTGGTTCACACCGTCGATATCACCGATAACGGCGCGCAGTTGGGAGGTCTCCGAGGCAAACTGCAGCCCGGTGCGGTTATCGCCTTGCAGCGTGGCCGCCTGAAAGCAAACTTCCGGATCGTTTGGATTAAAGAACTCGCTCCGAACGAATTGCGTGCCGGGGTAGAATGCCTGGAACCGCAGAGCAAATTTTGGGGCGTCGACCTCTCCGAGCGTCAGCGCGAACGCGGATGCAATCGGTTCACCAGTGCGCTCATGACCCTGATTACCACCCGCTCGCGTTGATCTCTCCACACGCGCCGATCATAGCTTTCAAGGCCCCGCCCAGTTTGGGGCGGCGCACTCACGGGCCGCATTGAACCCTTTATAATGATCAGTTTGATTCCCGATAGGCGAGAGGACTCTTAATGGCGGCTTCTTACAACGGCGTAGCGCTGCCAAACAATGGTGCGCGCATAAACTACAGCAATGGGCAGTATTCGGTTCCCGATAATCCGATCATTCCGTTTATCGAAGGCGATGGAACCGGGCGGGACATTTGGAAAGCGTCAGTGCGAGTCTTCGATGCCGCGGTGCAGAAGGCATACAAGGGCAAACGCCGGGTTGCTTGGTACGAAGTATTTGCGGGTGAGAGGGCCTTTTCCAAATTCAAAAACTGGCTTCCGGAAGATACCGTCAACGCCATTCGCGATCTGCGAGTTGCCATTAAAGGGCCGCTTACCACACCCGTAGGCGGTGGCATCCGCTCGTTAAACGTCGCACTGCGACAGATTCTTGACCTCTACGCTTGTGTTCGTCCGGTGAAGTATTACGCAGGCACTCCGTCGCCGGTGAAAAACCCGGAGCGAATGGACGTGGTCATTTACCGCGAGAATACTGAAGACGTTTATGCCGGCATCGAATGGGAGCAGGGAACACCGGAAGCGGCGAAAGTCATCGATTTCGTCAATCGCGAGATGCTCAAAGGCGGCAAGAAATCCATTCGTCTGGACTCAGGGGTCGGAATTAAACCAATTTCGGTGACCGGAACCAAACGCCTGGTTCGCATGGCCATCCAATTCGCTCTCGAAAGTGGCCGCAAGAAAGTGACGCTGGTGCATAAAGGCAACATCCAGAAATTTACCGAAGGAGCCTTTCGCAAGTGGGGATACGAACTGGCTACCGAGGAATTTCGCAGTCAGGTTGTCACCGAACGGGAAAGCTGGATTCTGGACAATAAAGATCAGAATCCGAACCTCGGCATCGAGGAGAACGCGCACTTAGTTGAGCCCGGATTGGAGTTTGCTTCCGAGGACTTCCGCAAATCGGTGTATGAGGAAGTTCGCGACGTGCTGGCTGCGATTTACGCGACACACGGCAAAGGCGCCTGGAAGAAGAAAGTGATGATCAACGACCGGATCGCGGACTCAATATTCCAGCAAATAGTGACGCGAGCGGATGAGTATTCCGTGCTCGCCACTCCAAATTTGAATGGCGATTACATTTCCGACGCTTGCGCGGCCCAGGTTGGGGGGCTCGGCATCGCGCCGGGAGCAAACATTGGGGATGGCTTTGCCATTTTTGAAGCCACCCATGGTACTGCGCCGAAGTATGCCGATCGGGACGTGATCAACCCAGGCTCTGTGATTCTTTCCGGCGTCATGATGTTTCACTTCCTGGGTTGGACCGAGGCAGCCGACCTGATCGAAAAAGGAATGGAAAGCGCCATCGTGCAGAAGAAAGTAACTTACGACTTCGAACGGCTGATGGACGGCGCGACCAAAGTGAAAACCAGCGAATTTGCCAATCACATCATCGAGAACATGGATGCCGCAGTTTTGAGCGCAGCGCATTGAGATTAACGTCTGTAACCTCCGTGTCCTCTGGGAGCTTTTAGAAAGGAAATCATGCGGAAGAAAGTTACTATCGTAGGTTCAGGAAACGTGGGAGCGACCGCTGCCCACTGGATCGCGTCGAAAGAACTGGCTGATGTCGTATTGATCGACATCGTGGAAGGCGTGCCACAGGGCAAAGGCCTGGATCTGCTCGAGGCGATGCCTATTGAAAAGCGCGATTGCCACGTCATCGGTACGCAGGATTATGCGGATACTGCAGGTTCCAACATCGTCGTCATCACCGCCGGAATTCCCCGCAAGCCCGGCATGAGCCGCGATGATCTGCTGAATACCAATCTTAGGATCATGAAGGATGTGGTCAGTAAGGCTGTGCAGTTTTCGCCCGACTGCATTCTGATCATCGTTTCCAATCCTCTGGATGCCATGGCGCAGGCAGCCTTCAAGATGAGCGGCTTTGCTCGCGAGCGCGTGATCGGCATGGCCGGTGTGCTCGACTCCGCCCGCTTCCGCGCATTCATTGCCGATCATCTGAAAGTCAGCGTCGAGAATGTCACCGCATTCGTGCTTGGTGGGCACGGGGACTCCATGGTTCCGCTGCCAAGGTATTCGACCGTGGCTGGAATTCCAATTACCGAACTAATCGATGCGCAAACCATTGAGCGATTAGTTCAGCGCACACGCGATGGCGGTGCCGAAATTGTGAAGTATTTGAAGACTGGCAGCGCTTACTATGCACCTTCGGCTGCCGTGACTGAAATGGTCGAGGCGATCTTGAAGGATAAAAAGAAAATCCTGCCATGCGCCGCTTACCTGGAAGGCGAATACGGAATCAACGGTTTGTTCGTTGGCGTGCCGGTAAAGCTCGGCGCGAAGGGTATGGAGCAGATCATCGAAATTAAACTAACTCCCGACGAGCAGGAGCAGCTCAATCGTAGCGCAGGGGCAGTCAAAGAATTAGTTGGCGTGATCGGGGTGTAAGGCTGTTTTGTCATCCTGAGCGAAGGGACAGGGTTCGCTTGCGAACCCTATCACGCAGTCGAAGGATCTCTGCCTTTGGCGAACCCTTTACACCCTCTCGATCACCACCGAATTCACCACTACATCTTTGTTCGGTTTGTCTTGCCGGTTGCGAGGAACATTCGCAATTTTGTCGACCACATCCTGACCTTCCACGACTTCGCCGAAAATTGTGTGCTTGCTGGTCAGCCACGTAGTCGGCGCGACGGTAATGAAAAATTGTGAGCCGTTCGTGTTCGGCCCGGCATTGGCCATCGCCAGCTTTCCTGTCTTGTCAAACTTGTGCGGCGAACCCTTGGTTTCGTCTTCGAACTGATAGCCGGGGCCTCCCATTCCCGTGCCCGCTGGATCACCACCCTGGATCATGAAATTCGGAATCACGCGGTGGAAAATCGTGCCATCGTAGAGCCGATCTTTGCCTTTCTTCCGGGTGACAGGATGCGACCACTCGCGCTTGCCTTCCGCAAGTTCAACAAAGTTCGCCACGGTCTTGGGCGCATCCGTCTCGAACAGACGGCAGACAATCGTTCCTTCAGAAGTATTGAAAACAGCATAAGTACCAGGCTGACGGGCCATAGCAATCCTTTCTTGTGCGTTGATCGTTTGTCGTTCGGGAGCTTACTTCGATGCAGTTTTTACCGGAGATGTCTTGGCCGCGCTGCTCCCGTGTTCAATGGTGATGTGGTTGATCTTTACGGGGCGATAAGGTTTGTCATTGGAATCGCGTCCCATACGTGCAATCTGCTTCACAATAGCCACGCTGGCATCGTCGCATTGCCCGAAGATCGTGTACCCGCCATTCAGGCTGGGATAGGGAACTTCGGTGATAAAGAACTGTGAGCCATTCGTACCTGGCCCGGCATTGGCATAGGCCATGCGCCCAGGGCGATCAAATTTCAGATCAGAAGACGTTTCGTTTTTGAATTGATAACCAGGATCGCCAGTCCCCGTACCCAGGGGGTCGCCGCCCTGGATCATGAAATTCGGAATCACGCGATGAAATATCGTCCCGTCGTAGAGCGGCACGCCGTGTTTTTTCTGATGAGTAACCGGGCTGATCCAATCCTTTGTGCCGTCTGAGAGGCCAATGAAATTGGCCACGCCAATTGGCGCCTTATCGGGAAACAACGTGCACGTGAGCTTGCCGGCGGTGGTATCAATCACAGCGACGGGTTCGGCGGCCAACGAAGCCACCGGCAGTAGAACTGCAATCAAGAAGAGTACGAAAATAAGTTTACGCATAAATATCCTTCCTAAGAAATTGTCATTCCGAGCGAAGTCGAGCAATCTGTTGTTCGGGAATTAACATTGAATTGTACGCCTCAGACAGTTTACTTGCCCATCGCCGAACGAAGCTCGCCGCCTTGCATTTCGCGACTCACGCGCTCCACTTCCGCGAAGACCCGGAGAACATTGCCTCCCAGGATCTTGCGAATATCCTGCGCGCTGTACCCTCGGTCGAGCAACCCCTGCGTGATCTTCGGCAAGTCGGCGGCAGAGTTCATGCCCTCCGGTGTGGCTCCGCTGACTCCGTCAAAATCGGACCCCAACCCTACATGGTCAACGCCTGCGACCTTGGCGATATGATCGATGTGGTCAATGAGAACTTTGAAAGGTGGGCGCGGAATCTTTGCCGTGTATTCTCGTTGCAAGCGGTCTTCGTCGAGATACCTCGGTGTTTTTCCTTCCGCCTTCATCTGATCCAGACGCTGTTGAATTGCCGCTTTCTGGGCATCCTGCTGCGCTTGCGACGTGTCCCAATATTTCTGATCATCAAACCCGGAGTAGAAATTCACATCCACGACCCCGCCATTCTTGGCGACAGCCCGGAGCATGTCGTCCGTCATATTCCGGGGAGCATTGACCAGCGCTCGCGCGGACGAATGCGAAGCAATAACCGGAGCTTTGCTCGTAGCAATCGCGTCCCAAAACGTTTTGTCGGCAACGTGGGAGATGTCGACGATCATACCGAGTCGGTTCATCTCCACCACCACCTGCTTGCCGAAATCCGTCAGTCCGTTGTAATGCTCGACTTTGGCATCATTGATATCGCCGGAGGAGTCGGCCCACTCATTGGTGTTCGACCATGAGAGTGTCATATACCGTACGCCTAGACGGTAGAAATCGCGCAGCAAGCGAATGTCATTCTCGATCGAGTGGCCGCCTTCAATTCCCATCAGGGCTGCCAGCTTTTTCTGCCTGTGGGCGCGTTCGATGTCGGCCACCGAATATGCCATCATCATGCGGTCCGGATGGCGCGCAGCTTGCTCGTAAACCGAGTCGATCAGATCCAGCGTGCGCTTCGCGAAATGTCCCTGATTGGTTTCCGGATCTACCCAAATGGAAAAGAACTCGGCGCCCAGATTTCCGGCGCGTGCCTTCTCGAGGCTGATATGGCCGTAATCGTTCGGATCCGTGTTGCCGATGTCGAAATTCTCATCGACAAAGCGTTGCGGAGTATCCGCGTGCGTATCGATCACAATGGCTGAATCGTGAATCGCTCGAGCGCGTGGGCTCACCTGAATGTCGTTCTGAGCAGCAGCTAAACCACAGGCGAAAAGAAAGACAACAGAAGAAATTCTGAGTTTTTTCATGGCTTGAGAAAGAGGATTGTAAACGCGAAAGCGGAATTCGCCCAAATCGAAAAAAATGTCAATAGTTGATTACTCTTTAGAAACAGCAGGATGTCATCCTGAGCGAAGTAGCTGGTTCGCGCAGCGAAGCAGATACGCAGTCGAAGGATCCCTATACCTCGCGTACAAGAAGGAGATCAGAAAGGAATTTTCTCATCAAAGCAGAACTCCCATCTCTGGAATTCCGGCCAGAAAAGCAATCTTTCGACGGCGCATTTCAATTCGCAAAGCGAATCGAAACGGCTCCGCTCAAGATGACAGATTTAAGCTGACACTACCTCATGTGCGGTGGAAGTCTAGCGGGTGCGGATGAAGAGATCGGAAACGCGCTGCGGCGGAAGATTGACCAGACTGATATCCGGAATCCCGTCGTGCTCCTCACTCGCAACCGTCTTGGGCGGATGCAAATCCGTGTAGCGGCCGGAAACTGCGATGTGGAACACCCACTGGTGACGTTCTTCCTCTGGTTCCACATAACCTTGCTGCTTCAGCGGCAGCAGGTATTGCTCGACCCATTTCACCTGCTGGCGGCTCATTCCGCGGCGTTGCACGTCGACAGTAATTCCAGCGAGATGCGACGAAGCGGTGTCACCATCGATCGGAGCGGCATTGCGATTATGCCGGCGCAGCTTCTTCTGCACCAGCACCGTTCGAACTGCCGAATTCACCTGAATCTGGTCGTGAAACTGTTTGTAATAAGCCTGGCTGAAATCTTCCAGGAAATCGCGTGTCCATGGACGGCAGTAGCGCCGGGCAGGATCAAGCCGGTGCTCAATCCTCAAGCTGTCGCTTTCCTCAATCGGAACTAGGTCGCCACTCGATACGAGCTGTTGAAGCTCCGCATCATCATGAATGCGCGGCAAATCCATGCGGTCGATTTCTGCGTTCTGCAGCAATAACGATTCGTGCGACGGACGGAAAAGCGGATTCCAGCGCACTAGACGACGATGAACCCGGTGCCTCAAAGTGCTGCCGGTATGGTGCTGCGCAATCTGCCGTTGTTGTGTACGGCGACTGCGTGTCGGCACGTACTGATGCAGCCCGAGCGCCTGACCGCATACCGTAATGATCAGAAGCAAAGCCAGAAGAGCCCGTTGTACTTTCAATGCCACGAAGTGGATTCACTCCTAAATGGTGTAGAGTGCGGCTATTGTACTCGAAATGGCCAGCGTCAACTTCCAAATTTCGCCAGGGTTACCGAAGAGTAGACAGCCTTCCCCGTTACCCATGGTTACTGCTGCATTACCGCGCAAAACACCATATCTAAACGAGCAGTTTGGATGCCGTTCTGAATAGCTAAGCTGCTCCTTCTAACCTGCTGGCCGGCAAGGGAGTACCAAACTCTAACTAGGCAAGGTTTGCCCAGATGGCCCAAAATTGGCAATCTACTTCCGAAATAGGTCACCGATCGCTTGCTTCATCACCGATCCACCCACCTCGGAAATCGAGCGCGTCAGCGGGATATCCTTGGGGCAAATTTCCACGCAGTTCTGCGCGTACCCGCATTCGTGAATCCCACCGTCGCCCATCAGCGCTTCCAATCGGTCGCGTTTCAGAGCAGCGCCCGTGGGATGAGTATTGAACAATCTCACCTGGGAAATCGCGGCCGCGCCCACAAATCCCGTGCTCTCGTCAAACTGCGGACAAACTTCCATACAGCAGCAGCACGAAATGCAGCGCGAAAGCGGATACGCAGCTTCCTGTTGTTGCATCGTCATGCGCGGGCCGGGTCCAAGGTCATACGTGCCGTCCACCGGAACCCAGGCCTTCACGCGCTTCAGATTCTCAAACAGCACCTGACGATCGACCGCGAGGTCGCGCACAACTGGGAATTTTGACAGCGGCTCCAGGCGGATCGGCTTTTCGAGATTGTCCACGAGCGCAGAACAGGCCATCCGCGCGCGGCCGTTAATCAGCATCGCGCACGAGCCGCACACTTCTTCCAGGCAATTGGAATCGTAAAAGATCGGCGTGCTCTGCTTGCCGTCCCGCGTTACCGGATTGGTCGCGATCTCCATGAGGCAGGAGATCACGTTCATGTTCGGCTTGTAGGCCAACTCGAATTCGTCCCAATGCGCTTTGTCTTTGGGATTAGCCTGGCGACGGATTTTAAAAATAACGGATTTGCTATTTGGCATCGGCTTTCGGATTTACTGTCATTCTGAGCGAAGCGAAGAATCTATGCATTTCAAATTGAGCAAATCCATAGTTCCTTCGCTACGCTCAGGACGATGACATGACATCAATACTTCCTCGCCCTTGGCGGAATCAATGACGTGTCCACCGGCTCAAATTCAAATTTCGGCTCGTCGGCATCGGGTGCAAAATACGCCTTGGTCGTCTTCAGCCAATTCTTGTCGTCGCGCTCGGGAAAATCCGGTTTGTAATGCGCGCCGCGTGACTCGTCTCGCATTCCCGCGCCTTGGGCAATCACACGTGAAAGTTGCAGCATGTTGTAAAGCTGCCGCGCGAACGCGATGCTGCTGTTGGCCCATTGCGAGCGGTCGCTCATATTGATTCGTTGGAATCGCTCGAGCATTTCGCACAACTTCGCGTCGGTCTCCTGCAAATTCTTGTTATAGCGGATGACCGTGCAGTTCTTCGTCATCAACTCGCCAAGTTCGCGCCACAATCTAAAGGGATTTTCGTTGCCCTCGGCTTTGGTCAGCGTGGCATTCTTTTCTTCCTGGCGTTTGCGCTCGGAATCAAAATGTCCGTTGCCGGTCGCAGCAGACGCATTGCGCGCATATTGAACCGCTGCGGGCCCAGCTACGAATCCGCCAAAGATGCACGACACCAGCGAATTCGCTCCCAGCCGATTCGCGCCATGATACTGGTATTCACTTTCGCCGGCCGAGTAGATTCCCGGAATGTTGGTAGCCTGCTTGAAATCAACCCACAGCCCCCCCATGGTGTAATGCATGCCGGGGAAAATCTTCATCGGTGTGTCTCGCGGATCGTCACCGACGAACTTCTCGTAGATTTCCAGAATGCCTTCCAGCTTGCGATCCAGAATCTTGCGGTCGACGTGCGTCAGGTCAAGATAGACCATCGGCTTGCCATCGATGCCGAGGTTGTACTCGTAAACGACTTTAAAAATCGCGCGGGTAGCAACATCCCGTGGCACAAGGTTGCCATATTTCGGATACCACTCTTCAAGAAAATACCAACGCTCGTTCGGCGGAATCGATTTCGGATCACGATTATCGCCCGCTTTTTTCGGGACCCAGACGCGTCCGCCTTCGCCGCGGGCCGATTCCGACATCAGGCGCAGCTTGTCCTCACCGGGAATCGATGTCGGGTGAACCTGAATGAACTCGCCATTTGCGTAATAACAGCCCTGCTGGTAAAGCGCCGACTGTGCCGAACCGGTGCATACCACAGAATTTGTGGACTTGCCGAAAATTGCTCCAATGCCGCCGGTCGCGATAATGATGGCATCGGCCGGAAAAGTTCTCACTTCCATCGACCGCAAATCCATGGCGCAAATGCCACGACAGATGCGGCTTTCATCGAGAACCGCCGACAAAAACTCCCAGTGCTCGTACTTCTTGACCTTGCCTTCGGATTCATAGCGCCGCACTTGTTCATCCAGCGCATAAAGAAGTTGCTGGCCAGTGGTCGCACCGGCAAAAGCCGTGCGGTTATACAACGTTCCACCGAAGCGGCGGAAATCGAGCAGACCTTCCGGAGTTCGGTTGAAAGGAACTCCCATGCGGTCGAGCAGGTCGATAATTCCCGGTGCGGCCTCGCACATCGCTTTGACGGGAGGCTGATTCGCCAGGAAATCACCGCCATAGATCGTGTCGTCAAAGTGCTGCCAGGTGGAATCGCCTTCGCCCTTCAAATTTTTCGCGGCATTGATTCCGCCCTGCGCACAGACTGAGTGCGACCGCTTAACTGGAACGATCGAAAATAGATCGACCTGACCGCCCATTTCGGCAATCTTGATGACGGCCGAGAGACCTGCCAGCCCGCCGCCAATAACGATGATTCTAGGGTTTGCTGCCATTTCTTATCGTCGCATCACAATCGCCGTTCCGGCCGTATCCTCCGGCTGCAACGGCGTCGTCAGAAATGAGTACATGGTCGCGGCGCCTACGCCAATAAATAGAAGTGCGATTACCGCGCAAACATAGCCAAATTTACGGCGTGCGCGATCGCCGGTCGTGATCCCCCACTTCGCGGCAAACAGCCACAGCCCATAGGCAAAATGCCACGAGGCACAGAGTATCCCCACGGCATAGAACGCTACCGCCCAGGGACTTTGAAATTCGGCTTGCACCTTGCCAAACGCCGCACCCGGGTGGCTCAGAATATGAATGCCGCTAAAACGCATGGTATACGTGTGCCAGCCCATGTAGAAAAACGCGATGGCGCCGGTCCAGCGCTGGCTCGTGTACAGCCAGTTGCCCGTCCAGGGATACGCGCTGAGATTCCCGTCCCCGCGATACCAGATATAAAACCCATATAAACCGTGATAGGCGATCGGGATCCAGATCCCAAACAGCTCCAGATAAAACACAAACGGGAATCCGCTGAGCAGCTTCACTTGGCTCGAGTAAGAAGCCGGCCCGCGAGTCGCAAATGCATTGGAAACAAAATGCTCAATCAGAAACAGGCCAACCGGCACGATACCGCTCAGCGAATGCAAGCGGCGAAGAACGAAGGAATATCCCTGGCCGGCTCGCAGCGGAGCCACACCTTCCTTAATTGGCGATGGAGCTGTAGTAGTGGCGCTTGCTGCCAAGAATGCTCCTATGAGTTCAACAACGGTAAGAGAACTTTTTATTATCTTGGCGCACCGGAAGGGAAGTCAAGGAAGGGACAGGTCGATTATGTCCTGGTCACACCCCTGAGGACACGAATCAACGGGACGGAAACCTATAAGAGCAGCGGGCCTTCATGGACCTTCGTGTCCTTGGTGGTTAACAATTTGGATCACCACGGCAGTTCTGCCGGTGGCCTATGCACGCGAGCCGTTTTGCGGGCTGACCTGGGACGAAACAGAATCGCGCGCTTGGCTCGCTTCCAACAACAACCGAGCGGTACCGCGACTCCCAGGCGTCACCGTTACTGACGTAAGCCTCGTGCCGCCGTTTCCCTGGCCGCAATCACCTGTACACCTTAGACTCAGGCAGGCCGCTCGAGGGCGGAGCTCTGCATGAAAACGCTTGCCGCTATTCTGATCTGGCGTAGTTCGGCCCCGTGGTTCTGGCCTCTTGTTGGGGCTTGCGCGGGTGTTTATCTGTTCGTCCTCGGATTTCAGCTCCTACAGCGCAAGCGCCTGATCGAAAACACTCCGGCTTCAAAGATTCGCAGCGCCGCAATTGGACTAGTCGAGGTGAGTGGCCTCGCCGCCGGCCCATTCTCCATACGCGCTCCGATCACGGGAATGCCGTGCTACTACTACCGAACCATGGCGTGGCAGTGGAGGCGGCAAGGCAAGAACAGCCAGTGGGTAAAGGTGGCTGACGAAAGCTATCACGTGCCCTTTTTTCTCGAGGACAACACCGGCCGTCTTCTGGTTGATCCACAAGGCGCTGAAATGGATATCCACCGTGACTTTCACGATGAATTCAGCCAGACCCTTTTTGGCACTGGCTTGGAGATTCCCACGAATGTTGCGGGATTTATCGGACGCTATGGCGCGACTGAAGGCAAGGTCAAAGTCGAGGAATACTGCATTAAGCCCAAGAATGCTTTGTTCCTGCTCGGGACTTTAGCTGAAAATCCCGGTTTGACAGTCACCTCGGCCCCGCTGCGCAGCGTATCGTCACAACCCACATCGCTGCGTATACCACTGCACTTCTCGTTCGGAGAACAATCTACGGAGACAAATTTTCCTGCCGCGAGCAGCGCAAAACATCTCGATCCCGAGCAACAGGCAAAATTAGCAGCCGTCCTGACGAAAGCAGGAGTCACTAGCCCATTGGCTTGGGCAGCAGCCGGAATCGAATCGCCCCAACCCGTCGCGAAGCCCGTAGCAAGCGGGACCGCGGCCGCGGCTGCTCCGGCGACGGAGCAATACGACTTGCATCCCCCGACAGTACTAATGAAAGGCAAGCATAACCCTGCATTCTTCATTTCATGGCGAAGCCAGCGGGAAGTGGTCAAATCTCTCGGCTGGAAATCAGCGCTCATGATCTGGGGTGGCCCGGCGCTTACCCTATTTTGCGTTTATATTCTTGCCGCACAGTTCGGGAAGCTCTAGGATTTTGGGAAAGTATGAACAATCTTCTATCGCTGGCATTCCTGTTCGCGATCATCGGGCTGACGATCTACGTTATATTGATCTTCAACGGCCTGATCTCGCTCAAGAATGACGTCACCAAGGCCTGGGCGAACATCGATGTCCTCTTGAAGCAACGCCATGACGAGCTGCCCAACCTGGTCGAGGTCTGCAAGGCATACATGAATTACGAGCGTGAGACGTTTGAACGAGTGGCGCAGGCGCGCAGCCAGTATCAACAGGCCATTTCGGTGGATCAGAAGGCACAGGCGGACCGGAGCACCACAAGCGCCCTGCGCGGCCTCTTTGCCGTAGCGGAGAATTATCCTCAGCTCAAAGCCAACGAGAACTTTCTTAAGCTTCAGAACCGGATCACCGAACTGGAAAACGAAATTGCCGACCGGCGCGAATATTACAACGATGCGGTTAATACGTTGAATACTCGCATTCAGGAGGTGCCGGACACTTTCGTTGCCGTAATGATGAATCTGACACCTCGGCCCATGTTTCAAGCCAACGATGCCGATCGGGCTCCCGTGCAGGTGAGTGCGAGCGCATCACGGTAAACACGTTCGTAATCCCCAGACGCCACTCTACTCAAGTAAAATTCTCACGTGGCCGACTCTGTTCGCATTGGGATATTAGGGGACTACGATCCGAAGTCACCCACTCTGCCCGCGATTGAAAAATCGCTGCAGCACGCGTCCGCCCAACTGAGCCAGCCCGTTGAAGCACAGTGGTTGTCCACATCGTCCCTGTCAGGGCCCGCAACCGAAAAGACTCTCGAGAGTTTTGATGGGATCTGGGCTGCGCCCGGCAGCCCTTACAAAAGCTTCGACGGCATGTTGAAGGGTATTGAATTTGCCCGCCGCCGCGACTGGCCATTTCTTGGGACCTGCGGCGGGTTTCAGTATGCGTTGATCGAATGCGCCCGCAATGTGCTCGGCCTAAAAGACGCCGACACGGCGGAAAATAATCCGCATTCGAAAAACATCATCATTCAACCGGTCGCATGTGCCGTGCCCAACGGCGGAAAAGGCCCAAAGCTTCACGGACCGATCCCCAAGATTCGCTTGCGCCCCGGCTCTTATTTGCACTCGTTCTATCAACAGGACGTGATCACCGAAGAATTCTTCTGCAACTTCGAAGTCAATCGCGACTATGAATGGGCCGCCATCGAAGCCGGGTTCCCGGTCGTAGCCCGCGGAGCCAATGGCGAGATTCGAGCTATCGAATCTCCGACACATCGCTTCTTTGTCGCAACTTTATTCCAGCCTCAGCTTTCCTCCAAGCCCGCGAAACCACATCCTCTGGTGATGGCTTTTGTGCAGGCGGCTGCGGATTGGGGAAAGAAAAAGCTGGATGACAGTGTGCTGGAGTAATAGCGGACGCATGCCGGCGACTCGCAAGGCTTGCGCAATTCTCATCGTTGTATGGTTTGGATCCCTCTTATCCGCACAACCTGCGGACCGCAAGCCTGCTGAAAATGCCAAGCCGTCTGTGCTCGATCACATCATCGAGAAGGCAATCGCAGATCATCAGATTCCTGGCGCGGTGTTGCTTGTCTCACATGACGGCGAAATCGTTTATCGGAAGGCGTTCGGCAACAAGTCGCTGGAGCCGCATCGCGAACCGATGACTGTGGACACAATCTTTGATATCGCCTCGCTCACCAAAGTTGTTGCTACCACGACAGCCGTCATGCAACTGGTCGAAAAAGGGGAAGTCCGCGACAACGATCCGGTCGCAAAGTACATTCCGGAATTTGCTCAGAACGGCAAAGAAGAAATCACCGTTCGCGAATTGCTAACCCATTTCTCTGGATTGCCGCCGGATCTGGATTTATCGCAGCCCTGGGAAGGCAAAGATACCGGTCTGCGGTTGGCGTTTGCAGAAAAACCTGAAGAGGCTCCCGGATCGAGATTCGTTTACAGCGACATCAATTTCATCGTGCTCGGTGCGCTGGTTGAGCGGGTTTCCGGGATGTCACTCAACGCGTATTGCGAGCAGAATATTTTTTCCCCGCTTGCGATGACGCACACTCGGTTTTTGCCGCCGCGTAGTTGGCTGCCGAGAATCGCCCCCACGCAATATGACGAACACGAAACCATGTTGCACGGCGTCGTGCACGATCCGACAGCAAGGCGAATGGGTGGAGTCGCAGGCAACGCCGGCTTGTTCTCGACCGCAGATGATCTGGCCAAGTTTGCAGACTTCTTGCTACGAGGGGGCTCCGTGCTTTCCCCTTTAATGATCGAGAAGATGACCACCCCTCAGCAGCCGCCCACGGCCCAGGTTTTGCGCGGTTTTGGTTGGGATATCGACTCGCCGCTTTCGACGAATCGCGGCGAGTTGCTGCCCGTGGGATCGTTTGGGCACACCGGCTTCACGGGCACTTCGTTGTGGATCGATCCGACGACAAAAACCTACATTATCCTGCTGACCAATGCCGTTCATCCTCGAGGCGGCAATGCCATTGCTTTGCGAACGAAAATCGCGACCGCGACTGCAGCCGCCTTGCACCTGACGATTGGGGAAAAAGACGCGCTGCGATTGAAAAGCATCACCGGCTACAACGAGCCGCAAACTGCTGCCAGACGGCTAGCCGCGCGTAACGGGGCGGTGCAAACAGGGATCGACGTCCTGGAAGCCCACAATTTTGCCGAGATCCGAGAAGCCGCAGGAATCAAGAAAATTGGGTTGTTGACTAATCAAACTGGCGTCGATGGTCAAGGCCGCCGAACCATCGACGTTCTGGCCCATGCGCCCGGAATTTCTCTGGACGCAATTTTCAGCCCGGAACACGGCGTTACCGGAACGCTCGACACAACCGATGTTTCCAATACTAAAGACGCCGCAACCGGAGTTCCCGTGTACAGCGTCTATGGCGCCAAGGATGCTTCGCGCCGTCCTTCGCCAGAACTTTTGAAAAATCTCGACGCCGTGCTCGTCGATATCCAGGACGCGGGCGAGCGCTTTTACACCTACGAGACCACAGTAGGCTATTTCCTGGAAGCAGCGGCCAAGGCCGGTATCGAAATTGTTGTCCTGGATCGCCCCGATCCCGTCACTGGGTCTTTTGTGCAAGGCCCAATCTCCGATCCCGGCCACGAGAGCTTCGTGAATTATTTTCCCGTCCCGCCTCGCCACGGCATGACGATTGGCGAACTCGCCAAAATGTTTAACGCAGAGCGCAACATCAACGCGCGCCTCCAGGTAGTTCCCATGGAAGGATGGATGCGCGGCGATTGGTACGATTCTACCGGCCTGACATGGATCGATCCGTCGCCCAACCTGCGCAGTCTCACCGAGGCGACACTATATCCGGGTGTAGGCCTTGTGGAGGGAACCAACGTCTCAGTTGGCCGCGGCACCGACACGCCTTTCGAAGTGCTGGGCGCGCCTTGGATTAATGGCCGCGAACTGGCCCTATATCTGAATCAGAGAGAAATCTCAGGCGTGCGCTTCGTGCCGGTCACTTTTACCCCAAGTTCCAGTTCCTATGCCGGGCAGAGATGCGAGGGCGTTACCTTTATTCTGCTCGAACGCAATGCCTTGGACGGCCCGGAATTGGGGGTTGAGTTGGCGTCGGCTTTGCTAAAGCTTTATCCCCAACAATTTCACATCCAGCGAATGCCGGAGCTCTTGATCAATCAGGCCGCCTACGATGCGATTACAAATGGAGAAGATCCTCGCCGGATCGCACAGGATTGGCAACAAGCCTTGGAAAAGTTTCAGCAAATGCGGCAGAAATACCTTATCTATAAGTGAGACGATTCCTCCTGGGCTAGAATAGTGCGAATCTGAGTTGCGCTGCGGTGAGGAGTAGATGGAATCGTTTTACCGGTGTGCTGGTCCGAATTGTGGATTGTTAAAGCGGTCGAGCGATCGCTGGTGGTTGATGTGGACCTCGTTTGGCGAATTCAATCGGCCCACTCTTTATCTGTCGCCATGGAATGAAGACTTGGCCGCGAAGGAAGGCACACTCCATGTCTGCGGGGAACTCTGCGCCCAGCGGTTGCAATCGCAATTTATGGGCAATGTTCTGGAGAACCAGCTGAAACGCTCACGCGTGTGAGCGCACAGCCTTAGCGCAATCTCCTGCATCGTACTCACAGGGATTCAGAAGGTTATCGCATCCGGAGGTGGATTATGCGCGTTGCGGGTTTCATGCTAATGGCGGTGTTAGCTGCAGCTCAAAATCCTGCGACTACAACGAACCCGGATGCCACCCAAGCCGGCGTTCAGCAGGATTTGGTAATTCCTGCAGGTACCAAGGTTCCGGTCGCGCTGAAGCACGCAATCTCAACCCGCGCAACTCGTGAAGGCGACGCGGTGTATGCGGAAACGACGTTTCCCGTGGTCGCGAACGGCCGCGTTCTCATTCCTGCCGGCACCTATGTTCAGGGTCGAATCAGCCACATCAAGCAAGCTGGAAGAATCAAAGGGCGAGCCGAAGTCCTCATGCACTTCACGACCCTGATCTATCCCAGCGGCTACACCGTGCTTTTGCCGGGTTCGGTGGAGAACGCTCCAGGCGTGGACAAAACCCGAATAAAAGATAACGAAGGCACCATTCGCGCCGACAGCCAGAAAGGCGAAAAGATCGCAACCGCAGCGGAGACCGCCGCGACGGGAACCGTGATCGGTGCAGCCTCAGCCGGAGGTAGAGGAGCGCTGATCGGCGCCGGAATTGGAGGCGCGGTGGGCACCGCGATCGGCATGCTATCGCGCGGCAATGATGTGAAGCTCGAGGCCGGCACGACTATTGAAATGGTGATTCAGCGCGATGTTCCGGTGAACCCGGACCAGGTTCCTCGCGTGACCAGCACTGCGGCTGCAACACGATAGACTCGGCGAGATCAGTGCTTAGTTGGTCTTCCCGGCTGCGTATGCAAAAGGATGGATCTGGGCGTCAATCTCCTTACGCAAGTCAGCCCAGATGGTATCGGGCATCTTTAGGAAGGTTTCGACAACCCTTGGGTCAAACTGTCTTCCCGCCCAGCGTTGAATCTCTTCCTGTGCCGCAGAAATCGTTTGTGCCGCCCGGTACGGCCTGTCTGAGGTAATTGCATCCAGAGTATCGGCAACCGAGAAGATGCGGGCCCCGAGCGGTATTTCCTCGCCGCGCAGGCCGCGTGGATAGCCGGTGCCGTCATAGCGTTCCTGGTGGGAGTAAACGATTTCGGCAGCCTCGCTCAGAAACGGTATCTTCTTTACCATCTGATAGCCGTGGTAGCAGTGCTCCCGCATGACCGCGATTTCCTCCGGCGTCAGGGCGCCCGGTTTGCGCAGAATCGCGTCCGGTATGGCCATCTTCCCGATATCGTGCAGAAAAGCCCCGCGGGCGATCACGCTGATTTCTTCCCTCGACACTTCCATAGCCCGGGCTATGGCAATGGTAAACGCGGTGACGCGCTTGGAATGGCCTTCCGTCTCGGCATCTTTCAAGTCCAAAGCATTGCCTAAAGCTTCTAGCGTGATGTCATAAGATCGTTCTAACTGGAGGATTGTGTTGCGCAACTGCGCGGTCCGTTGCTCCACCAGGGTTTCCAGCTTGGTTTGATACGCGCGGTTCTCCAGTTTCAACCGGCGATTTTCGAGCGCCCGGCGCGCGGTGGCCAGCAACTGCTCGCGCTCAAACGGCTTCAGCAGGTAGTCGTAAGCGCCCTCGCGCAAGGCTTTTAGCGCGACTGAGATATCGTGCACGGCCGTCACCATCACGACCGGCATGTCGGGATACTTTTCCTTGGTGCGTTCCAGCAGCGCAATGCCATCGAGATCCGCCATCATCAGGTCAGACAGCATCAACTCGAATTCCTCGCCTGAATCCAGCAGCGCTAACGCCTTCTGGCCCGAGGATGCCTGGGCGCATTTGTAATTGGCTGCGATGAGCATGGAGCAGACGATTTCACGAATCGGCTCCTCATCGTCCACTACCAAAATGCGCTCGGCGGGCATGATGCTCATCAGTGTACCTCGAATTTTCCCATTTCCGTGTTCCTAAAGTAATCGCCGAAGCCCGGAACCTGCACCCGGAACTGCCTCTGCCATGGTATTAAGAACATCGGGTATCCACGCCCATTTGTCGGAATGAACAGCTCTGGGTTTGGTTTAGGGCAGATTTTTGGTGGCTCGGCGATGCCGGGATTGATGGCGGCTGAATCGGCGACGCTCGTCATTGTGGCGGCCGGCCTGCTGGTTTTTCGAACCTTTCGTGAACGCTATCTGTTGATCTGGATCGTCGGCTGGCTCGCGTACTTCGTCTCCGGTTGGACCTTGCATGCATTTCCCGGTCCGCCACCGGCCTACGCCGTAGCGATTGCCCAATCACAATTTGTCTTGTCGGTCGCCCTGTTCGCTGGGGCGGTATTCGTTTATTCTCATGCGCGCAAACTGCTGGTTGCCCTATTCGGATTTTCTGCGCTGATCATTGCCTTTGCCGTGGTGCAGGCTTTGATCTGGCCAGATTCCTTCGTTCTGCGCGTGGCGCTTGAAATCGCCTACCGGGTGATCACGGCAGCCGCCGCTCTGCAGTTGATCCGCTTTCGTTGGGCTCGCTGGGAAATCGGTTCCTGGCTCTTGAGCCTCAGCCTGTTGTTCGTGCACATGGACTGGGCGCCTCTGGACGCGCACCTTCCACACGGCGTCACATTGATCACCGATCTGATCTTCGGCCTCAGCATGCTGATCGTCATTTTTGACGAATCCAAATTGCGAACCCGGCGGTTGGCCGTGATCAATTCCCTGACCACCAGCATCAGCCGCGCTCAGCAGTACGGTCCGATGCTGGCCGTGGCCATGGAACAGTTGAAAGACCTCATGCTGGCTAAAGCCGCCTGGTTCCGTCTGCAAGAGGACGGCAAGATGCTCATCGTGCAGCAGATCGGCCTGTCACAGGATTTCCTTCGCGACCGCGGATCCGTGCCCAGTGATGACAATTTTGAACAGACATTGAGCGTGGTCGCTCCCATCGTTCTGCGAACTTCCCGGGCGGATGATTCAGCTCGCCCCTACCTCAAGAGGGAAAAGTTTAATCACGTCGTTCTGGTGCCCGTACAAGGCAAAAAAACTCCCATTGGAATTCTGGCCTTAGGAAGTCAGCACGCCCTGTCGTATACACCGGAGGAGTTGGAGTTTCTTGCGACCAGCGCGAATCAGCTGGGATTAGCTGTAGAAAACCTTCGCCTGGTCGAACAGATTGTCCGCTCCCATCGCCAGTGGGCTAACACCTTCGACTCTATCCACGACATCGTTCTGGTCCATGACTCGGAATTTCGGGTTATAAAGGCGAATCGCGCCTTACTCGAAAGACTTGGCCAGGCTCCGGCTGACGTTGCCGGACAAGCTTGCGACAAGGTCTTGCCGCACGTTAGAGATTGGACCGGATGTCCCTACTGCAGCAACGTCGCGGATACGTTTCACGAGGCGCTTGACCCGTGTTTCGGCGGGTACTCAATGATTTCTACTTCGTCGTACACGGAGCAGGGAAGTCAGCAGCGCGGAACTATCCATGTGGTGCGTGACACTTCCGACCGCCGCGATGCCGAAGAGAAGTATCGACTACTCTTCGAACAAGCGCAGGAAGGAGTGTTCGTCGCCACCCCGGAAGGCAAGCTGCTGGAATGCAACGAAGCATTTGTGCGAATGGTGGGCTACGGCAGCCGAGATGAGTTGCTGGCTGCAAACCTCGATAACGACCTCTACGCATTCCCGGAGCAAAGGGAAACCTTACGCCACGAGTTGGAAGTGCATGATTGTGTCAGGAATTTTGAAGTTACGTTGCGGCACAAGAATGGGACACTGCTCACCATACTCGAGAGCAGCATAGCCATTCGTGATGCTGCGCGAAAGATCGAGCGCTATCAGGGCTTCTTGCTGGACATCACAGAGAAAAAACGTGCCGAGGATGAGATTCGCCGCCGCAATCGCGAGTTGAACGCCCTCAACGCCATGGCCGTGATTGCTACTCAGTCGTTCGATCTGGACGAAATCCTCAACCTTACGCTTCGCCAGGTGATTTCTCTCCTGAATGCGGAGAGAGGATCGATCTATCTGGCCGATCCCAACCAAACCACCTTCCGGCGCCGGGCCGGTTGGGGACAACGCAGCGCAGAACGCGCCAAGCTTTCGGAAGTGCAACTGGTGGATGGCTTTGGAGACCTGATCACAAAATCTCGCACAGAAGTGATTACCCCGGAATTTCTTCCCCATCTGCCCAAAACGGTTGCCGATTTCATTCAAGCGGACGGACTCAGCTCTTGGATCTGGGTCCTTTTGTGGAGCAAGGACCGCCCGATTGGCGCCATGGGCATTTCCAGCCGCAAGCAGCAGGATTACACCAGCAATGAGGAAAATCTGCTGGTTGCCATTGGACGGCAATTAGCCACCACAATCGAAAAGGTCCATCTCTACGAAGAGAGTTGCCGCGCCTACGATGACTTGCGCAAAACTCAGGAGCAGCTGCTGCAGAGCGCGAAGATGTCGGCGGTAGGACAGCTGATTGCCGGCGTTGCTCATGAACTGAACAACCCATTAACCGCAATCCTGGGTTACGCCCAGCTTCTCGAGAGCGAAGGCCTGTCAGAACGCGCCACAGAATTTGTCAAAAAGTTGTTTAAGCAAGCTCAAAGAACCCATCGCGTCGTGCAAAATCTGTTGTCGTTTGCGCGGCAACGCAAACCACAAAAGGAAAATGCCAACCTCTGCAAAGTGCTGGAGGAAACGCTGGCCCTGCGCGATTACGATCTTCGAGTCAATAACATTCAACTCGAGTGTGAATTCGACGCCGAGCTTCCTCCCGTGACCGCCGATCCGCAGCAGCTCGAGCAGGTCTTCCTGAACATTATCAACAATGCGATTGACGCTGTGCTTGAGAACGGAAACGACAAGATCTTGAAAGTTCGTCTCTTCCGCAAGGATAGGAACATTCATGCGGAGTTCCAGGATTCCGGATCCGGCATCAAGGAACCGGATCGCATTTTTGACCCCTTCTATACCACCAAGAGCGTGGGCAAAGGGACGGGCCTCGGCCTGAGCATCTGCTATGGGATTGTTCAGGAGCACGGCGGGAGCATCTCCGGACGCAATCACCCCGAGGGTGGCGCCATCATCGAGGTCGCGTTGCCCGCCGCGGAAAGCAGCGTGACTGTCGAGAAAATCGCTCCCGCTCCTCGTCACGACTTGGTCATTGAAGGCCGAGTCTTGCTCGTTGAAAGTGAGGAAGCTGTCTTGGAGTTTGAGCGGGACGTGCTAAGCGGAGCCGGCGCCAGCGTGGTTACCGCCGTAAATGCCGACGCCATGAAATCGCAATTGAAAGAACAATCGTTCGACGCCGCAATCCTGGATGGCGCCGTGCCCGGCACCGCCAATGTAACTGAGCTCTACCAGTGGATCACTGAGAACCGTCCCGGTCTGGAAAAACATCTGTTAGTGACTTTCTCCAATGCGGCTGATCTCCAGGTCCGCAATTTCCTGCAGGAACATAGTGTGCCGTTCCTGGTAAAACCCTTCGAAGTGGCGGAGCTGATCACGCAGATTCGTCAATTGTTACAGAAGGCGCAAGCGGCGAGTGCCGGGTAAGTATCGGCAAAATCAGATCTCACCCTTTTACATAGGCGAGTTTCGCGGCAATCTTTCCATCGCGCACGGTGAAAATATCGACGCCACGCAAATGCCACGGCTGCCCATTTCGCATCTTGTGATAAACCCATAAAACTGTCGCGCGATTGGCGCTCACCATCATTTCTTCGGCTTCAAACCGAGCATCCGGATTACGGGCAAACCACGCGCGCCAGAAGTCAGCCACAGTTGCTTTGCCTTCAATACGTCGGCCATCTGGCGCCGGCGAGGTATCTTCGAACACTGTGTCTTCGGTTAGAAGATTGGCAACGCCGTCAGCATCATGGCGGTTGAACGCCGCGTTGAAACGCACAACAGCGGCGCGAGTCGCCTCTTCCTCCGCCCGGACGATTTCGTGATTGTTCATGGAAGTGCTTTGTGTCGGTTCGGTTGCTCGCAGGCCGCCCACAACAGAGATCACTGCAAAAACTACCACCAGAACAGCAGTATTTGTAGAGCAATTGGCCATGTTGCACCTCCTGGGCCGCCCCTGCCGCTGTGCCCGACTCGACAAGAGAATACCTGAGCAGATGACGCGAAGGTAACTCTTGTGCCGGTTGCGCTTTGACTTAGCGGTCTAGACATCGAATAATCTGATTCGTGGACATTTACGAGGAGATCGTCAAGCTGCGGCAGGCCGGTCACCGGGGTGCCGTTGCCACAATAGTCAACGTCCGCGGATCCATCCCCTCGTTTGAGACCGCCAAAATGCTGGTGCGCGACGATGGCTCGATTGCCGGTACCATCGGCGGCGGATGCGTCGAGGCCGAGGTCTGGCAGGCCGCCCGCGAGGTCATGGAGACCGAGAAGCCTCGCAGTCTAACCTTCAACCTGAATCAGGATCCTAAATACGATACCGGCCTGGTCTGCGGAGGCACATTGGATATCTTCATTGAGCCAGTGCTTCCTCCAGCTTTGCTTTATATATTCGGAGCGGGTCACGTATCTGTAAATCTTTATAAAACAGCTAAAAATGCCGGATTTGAAGTCATCGTGGTTGACGACCGCGAAGCCTACGCCAATCGCCAGCGCTATCCCGAAGCTAAAGACGTGATCGCAGAAGATTTCGAGCAGGCTATGGCCAAGCTCAGCCCAAGCGAATCCTCCTACATCGTCATCGTCACGCGTGGGCACCGTGATGACATGCGCGTGTTGCGCTGGGCGGTACAGACCCGCGCTCGTTACGTGGGGATGATTGGGTCCAAGCGAAAGACCATCACGATTTTTCGTGAACTGGTCAAGGAAGGCCTTGCCCCGGAATTGTTCGAGCGAGTGCACGCCCCGGTCGGCCTGGACATCGGCGCGATTACACCCGAGGAGATCGCAGTTGCAATCACGGCTGAGTTGATTGCGGTGAGACGCCACGCCGAACGCGCGTTGCCCCACATGAGCTGGTTCAAGTCACGGGTCAACACGGAAACGTTGTCCGAAGACCTCACAGCCTCAGAGCGCGCTCAAGAAAAACCCCGATCCTGAAATCGCACCACCTTCCCTCACTTTCACTGACTTGGCAATCCGTTTCTGCTATCTTCGCTTCATGGCAGGTGCACCCAGCTTTTGCGCAGTCATTCTTGCTGCCGGCGAGTCCTCGCGCATGGGAACTGACAAAGCGCTTTTGCTATGGCCTCCCGGCGCGCTAGGGCAAACTCTCCTCTCCGCAGCCATCGAGTCCCTCAACGATTTCTCCGATATGGTCATCGTGGTGGCCGGTAAGAATGCGCCCAATCTGACTCCTGTGGTGTACACGAACGCCGCGTTTCTAGTGAAAAATCCCGCGCCCGAGCGCGGACAATTCAGCTCGCTGCAAATCGGTTTGCAGGAAGTTCTGAACCGCGGTCGCGACGCCGCCATTATCACTCTGGTCGATCGCCCACCGGTGCGTCCCTCCACTTTGCAAGCCCTTTGCGAAGCCTTCGCTGCCAGAGCACACGAGACATGGTCTCTTATCCCAGAGTACCAGGGGAAGCATGGCCATCCTTTTTTCGTAAGCAGAGAGATGATTCATGCCTTCTGCGCGGCTCCCCCAACTGCCAACGCGCAAGAAATCGAGCACGAGCATCAGAACCACATCGAATACGTTGCCGTGGATGACCCTGCTGTTACCCTCAATGTGGACACGCCAGAGGACTACGCGGCTTTGTCGTCATCTCCCTCTGTATACAAGACCAAATGACCGGACCTGCGACTTCCATAAAAGCCATGGCGTTCATCGAATCCGTCCTGGTCCTTCGGCCAGGACTTGCGGTTTTTGATTGCGATGGAACGCTATGGGCAGGTGATGCCGGCGAAGGCTTTTATCACTGGGAACTCGATCGTGGCCTTCTGTCAGGCGAAACCGTGCGATGGGCTCGCAATCGCTATGCCGAATACAGAGCCGGTAAAGTGGATGAAAAAACTATGTGCGGCGAAATGGTCACCATCAATCGCGGGCTCAGCGAGGTCGATGTTCAGAATGCCGCAACCGAGTATTTCGAGCAGCATTTTGCCGTGCAAATCTTTCCCGAACTGCGCTCTTTAGTGCAGCAATTGCAAGACGCCGGTACGGATGTTTGGGCGGTTTCCTCGAGCAATCTCTGGCTCATCCGCGCTGGCATGAAGCACTGTGGCATCCGGGAAGACAGAATCCTGGCTACAGCCGCACAGGTGCAAAACGGGATCATCACGAATCATCTTATCCGCATTCCCACCGGGCCCGGCAAAATCATCGCCATTTCCGAGGTCATCCGGAAAACCCCGGACGTCGCATTCGGCAACTCCCGTTGGGATCTGGAGATGCTGGAACTTGCGCGGCATGCCGTTGCCGTGAATCCGAATCCTGATCTGGAAAAAGCGGCCAATCGACAAGGCTGGACCGTCTACTGGCCGGACGGAAAAGCGAGTACAACCGGCGCTAGATCTTAATGTGGTTCAATGCGGCGCGGAGCGCATCGATCGCAAGGTGGCTGGCATGCGAGGAAGCTTCCGGCAGACCTCCGACAGCCTCGACCACATTTGCTGGCCGCAACATTTTTGCTTCGACAATCGTTTTTCCTCTTACCAGTTCTGTCACCGCTGAACCGCAGGCCATCGCGGCAACGCAGCCTTTGGCTCGAAACTTAGCCGCCGCTATGCGATCGACTTCAATTTTGACGCTAAGCTTGAGAACGTCACCGCATGCAGGATTTTCCACTTGCGCGCAGGCATCACAATCGGCGATTTCGCCTGCGTTTCGAGGATGTTCGAAGTGATCCAGTAGCTGCGCAGAATACATCGTAAGAATTGTAGCGCGCCGCCTAACGGCAGGTGCCCACCCTTCGCGGTTTTCGAAGGCTGGGATTCCGGTTATTACCAACCGGGCCGACTATTCCCCTACGCGCCATACTTGTACGATAGATCAAGATGTCATCCGCCCACACTCCTCGACGTATCGTTTCCCTCCAGCCGAGCGCCACCGTAATACTGGAGGCGATCGGCCAGCTCGATCGTCTCGTTGCCTGCACAAAATATTGTGAAGCTGTCTGTCCGGCTGTCGCCCGAGCCGGAATCGTTATTGTTTCAGATTCGTGGAGCGCAAGTGCCCAGGAAATTGCGCAAACCGCACCTGATCTAGTTATCGCTGCGGTCCCGTACCAGGAAAAAGCAGTGACGGAAATCCTGAAGTCCGGCGCTCGGTTTCTTGGCTTGGCTCCAAAATCATTGGCGGACGTTTACACAGATATTGCGGTTATCTCCGGCATATTCGCTGCATCGGATCGCGGTCACCAGGTCGTCACTGAAATGCAAACCGAAATCGAATCCGTTCGCAAACGGACCGAAGGCAAGCCGCGTCCGCGTGTGTTTTGTGAAGAATGGGGAAAGCCGATCATCGCCTCGCAGCGTTGGGTAGCCGAACTGATCGACGCTGCCGGCGGCGAGTTCATTGGGACTCCTGGCACGCAGACCTCGGCGGAAGCCGTTCTGTCTCAGAATCCGGATGTGCTCGTGATGGCTTGGTGTGGCGCGGCCGATCGTGTTCCGCTGGAAAAAGTCATCCCTGTCCGGCAATGGTCGAACATGCATGCCGTCAGCCAGGGGCGCGTTTATTGTATTCGCGACGAATTTCTCAACACACCAGCGCCTACCCTGATTCATGGTCTGCATGCGCTCGCCGCTGCCATCCATCCGCAGGACTTTCCACAACCCGCGGGTCTAAGATGCATAACGAATCCGGTTGTCGTTGATCGTTAACGTTACTCGGAGAAAGCACGTGCCCACCGAATCCAGGACCGATGAAGTAAAGGCCGAAATAACTGCCTTAGCCTCCAAATCCAAATCGCCGCACGATTTAATGTCTCAAATGGTGAAAGTTCTGCACGATCGCATGCTGAGATTTAACTGGGTCGGCTTCTATATGCTCGCGGATGAAACTGCTTCCAAGTCTTCTGTGCTCATTCTTGGACCGTTCGAGGGTGCAATGACTCCGCACACCCAAATCCCGCTTCATCAGGGGATCTGCGGTGCGGCCGCATCCACTGGAAAAACCGTTGTGGTTGATGACGTCAGCAAGGATTCCAGATATCTGGCTTGCTCCATTGAAACCAAATCCGAGATTGTGGTCCCAATTTTTGTTCGCGGAAAAGTCCGGGGCGAGCTCGACATTGACAGTCATTTTCTTGCAGCGTTCGGAAAGGAAGAGCGTGAACTGGTTGAGTACTGCGCGAAAGTTGTAAGCCAGTACCTGGAGCAGTCCTCAGGAACACCGTAAACAAACATGGATTCGCGCAAGCCATTCAGCTCAATTACGAAACAGGTGGTAGCAGCCCTGATCATGAAAGATGGTAAGGTGTTGGTCTGCCAGCGCACGCGTCATCAAACCATGCCACTCAAATGGGAATTTCCCGGAGGCAAGATCGAAGAAGGAGAGCAGCCCCGCGAGGCACTGCGTCGCGAACTGGATGAAGAACTCGGGATCGACGCCAAAATCGGCGAAGAGGTCGCGCGCATCCGGCATGAATACAAGAGCGGCAATGCGGTGGAACTGCGCTTTTATGCGGTGCGTGACTACCAGGGCGTAATTGAAAACAGGATTTTCCGCGACCTGCGCTGGTCGTCCCGCTCCGAATTGCCCTCCTACGATTTTCTCGAAGCCGATTTGACCTTGGTCCGGGATCTGGCCGAAGGAAAAATCCTGTCTAGCCAGTGACGGTAGGTTTCTTATTGAGAGTCGCTGCCGCGACGCTTCAGGGTTGGATGATCATCATTATCGCCGGTACCGCCCGTATCGCTGTTGGTATGTGAGGCTCGCCTTAAGGTCGGCAGATCCGCGTTCCCGGGTCCGTTCAGCTTGTGCCGGTTTTCCAGCTCGGAAAGACGCGTTTTGATGTCTTCGAACTCCGAAGTGTCCACCTTATACTCGGCAAGCGGTGGCAATAACGTATTGATCTCGTGTTGCGTCTTCTCAATACGGTCCGGGGTCTGCGGATGCGTGTCGAAGGCCTTCGCCAGGCTCCCCGGTTTGTGCTTTTCCAGAACTTTCACTTTTTCAAAGAAAGCGGTAAGCGCCAGGGGATCATATCCCGCCTTGTACATGTACTGCACACCCAGGAAGTCTGCCTCTGATTCGAAGCTGCGGGTGAACTTCAGAAAACCCATGGGCATCGCCAGCCCGGCGACATTCTGGATGGCATACCCGATACCCCCACCGACAAAAATCAGGGGAATCGAAGCTAGATTCATCAATTGCCCGCGCGACATTTCCCGTGCTGCATGGCAGGCCGCCACGTGTGCAATCTCGTGGGCCATCACCCCGGCCAATTCCGCTTCATTGTCTGCCGCCAGGATGAGGCCGGAATCCACGTAAAAGAAGCCGCCCGGTAATGCGAACGCGTTGATATCGTCGGTGTCGACGACTTTGATGGTGAACGGAACCTCTGCGTCCGAGTTCCTCACGATATTCTGACCAACCCGATTTACGTACTCCGCGATCTCAGGGTCTGTGATCATCTTGGAACTGGACTCCACCTGCTGAGCGTACGCGTGCCCCATCGCGATCTGCTTGTCCAGGCTGTACCAGTTGCCGATGCCGCGTTCGCAGCCCACATTGCGGTTTCCGACCGCATCGATGTCCCGGATGCTGCCGTCATGTTTAATTTTGGCGACAGGCTGCGGATTTTCATTAGTGGGCGGGTTCGAAGAATCAGAGGTATTTTGCGCTAGGGCGAGGCTGACCAGCGCAAGGAAGATTAAACATAAAATCGGGATACGACTCATGGCCCCGGCTCCCGTCAGCTGCCTCATTATAGTAGAAGCTGTCGGGAAAGAAAGAGTTATCTAGGTTCCGCGATTTGTCCTTTAACTCCGAAGACTTTATTCTCTACAGCCTTCCCGCTCTCGCGAAAAGCGCCATGCCCCGCGTCTTTCGAAGCGAGCAGCCTTTGCCGCACGCTTCCGTCATTTTCAGCCTGTTCAGATTCGCTGCTGCCATTTATGCTGTCTCGTCGCGGTAGTGGTGCAGTTTCATTGTTATCCCGAGCAAGCTTCTTTTGCGCCGCGAGGGATCTGGGTGAGCCGCGCAAACGGTCGCGGTTTTTGCGACCGAGGGAACGCGCATTTGGCTCGCCTTCCCATCAAACTGCACCGCTACCCTCGTCGCTGTACACTTGCAATTCCCTATGTCTGTGATCTGTGCCCATGAAATTCCTGAAACGCTGGAAGACCCGGATCCTGCTGTTCTTCGCCGTTGTAGGGCCGGGCTTTATTACCGCGAACGTCGACAACGATGCCAATGGCATTTACACCTATTCGGCTGCCGGCGCGCAGTTCGGGCACATGCTCCTCTGGACCCTCATACCGGTTACGCTGGCACTCATCGTGGTGCAGGAAATCTGCGCGCGCATGGGTGCAGTCACCGGCAAAGGTTTGAGCGATCTCATCCGCGAGGAATTCGGCCTGCGGGTGACCTTCTTCATGATGGTTGGCATTCTGCTGGTCAACTTCGGCAATGTGGTGGGCGAATTTGCCGGAATTGCCGGCAGCCTTGAACTGTTCGGTATATCCCGCTACATCAGCGTTCCCATTTGCGCCGTAATCGTTTGGCTGATTATCGTCAAAGGCCAGTACAAGGGAGTCGAAAAAGTCTTCCTCGCGGCATCATTTTTTTACATCACCTACATCTTTGCCGGCTTTTTTGCGAAACCCGCTTGGATCGACGCGCTCGTGGCGACCGTAAAGCCGCCTTCGGTCCAGGCCTTTCGCGCACCGGGCTATCTATACATGGCGATTGGCGTGGTCGGGACGACCATCGCTCCCTGGATGCAGTTTTACCTGCAATCTTCCATCGTCGAGAAGGGTGTCACCCGCCGGCAATACAAGGCTTCGCAGATCGATGTGATTTCCGGCTGCATTTTCACCGATGTCGTCGCCTGGTTCATCATCGTGGCTTGCGCCGCGACGTTGTACGTTCACGGTTTTCACAACATCTCTGACGCAAAAGATGCCGCCCAGGCGCTCCATCCCCTGGCCGGTGACTACGCGTATATTCTTTTCGCGTTGGGATTGTTCAACGCTTCACTATTCGCGGCCTCGATTCTGCCCCTTTCCACCGCGTATACCGTCTGCGAAGGTCTGGGATTCGAATCTGGCGTAGGCATGAGGTTCAGCGAAGCGCCAGTTTTCTATTGGCTCTATACGATTCTGATTGTCGCGGGCGCAGGCTGCATCTTGTTTCCAAACCTGCCATTGGTCAAAATTTCCATCCTCTCTCAGGTCATCAACGGAATTGCCATTCCTCCCGTGCTCATTTTCATGCTGCTGCTGGTAAATAAGAAAGAGCTGATGGGCGAGTTCGTGAACTCTCGGCTCTACAACGTCATTGCCTGGGCCACGACCGTAATCATGATCGCGCTGACGGTGGTCTACCTGTGGACGCTGCGCTCAGGTGGTTAATTCTGTTTGGTGTCGGAACCTTTACCATTTAGCTCGTCCCCATTTCGGCTGCCTTCTGGGGCTTTTTTCTGACGTTTGTAAAGCTGAACAAGCCAGAGACGGGCTAGCTGTAGGTAGTAGCGATCGGGGACCGCGATGCGCTCTTTCCGCGCCAACATGCCTTGATAGCCTTCGAGCAGCAGCGGTTTAGCTTCGGTGTATTTCTTCTGTCCCGCCAGGCTGGCGCCCAGCAGGCTCTCAGCGCGGAATCGTTGCCAGTCATCCGGCTGGTTCTTTTGGTATGTCTCCATTGCTTCACGCGCCAGTGGCTCGCTCTCAGAAAATTTCCGCTGCGACACATACCCCAGCGCCAGATCGGCAGCGGAAACCATCGTATCGCGATCTTCTGAGCCCAAAGTGTGTCGCCGTCCGGCTAGGGCCTGACTGGCGTATTCCTGCGCCGTGACGAAATTACCCTCTCGTTGATACATGGCTGCAAAATCCGACATGAACTGCAGCGTGTCAGGGTGCTCGGAACCCTCCACCCTTTTCGCAATTGCCAGCGTCTCAGTGAAGAGCGTTTCAGCCTGCGCGTACTCGCCTTGCTGCCCGTAGTCCACAGCCAAATTATCCATCGAGCCCACAGTATCGGGATGTTCAGGGCCCAGCACGCGACGTCTGATCTCCAGAATCTGCCGGTCGAGCGCCTCGGCCTGCGCGTACTTGCCCTGGTCGCTGTAAACCGAGGCAAGCTCGTTCATGGAAGTCAGTGTGTCGGGATGCTGAGCACCCAAAACTCGGCGCTGCACTTCCAGACCCTGACTTACGACCCTCTCGGCGAGTGCATACTTGCCTTCGTGCTCGTACTCCGCGGATAGGCCGGTCATTGACATGAGGGTGTACCGATGCTCAGGACCTAAAACTTGGCGCCGAAGTTCCAAAGCCTGCTCGTAAAGCGGCTCGGCCTCCTGGTACTTACCCTCCTCATAGTAGATCGCGGCCAAATCACTAATGGACGTCAGCGTTTCCGGATGCTCGGCGCCTAGCACGCGGCGCTTGGCCGCGAGCGCCTGATTGTCGAGCGCCTCGGCCTGCGCGTACTTGCCCTCCGCCTGGTAGACCCCCCCCAGGTTACTCACGGAGATCAGCGTGCTTGGATCTTCGGGGCCTAGTACGCGGCGCCTGATCTCGAGAACCTGACTGTCGAGCGCCTCGGCCTGCGTGTACTTGCCCTCTTCGACATAGAGCACGGCCAGATTGTTCATGGACGTCAACGTGTCGGGATGCTCAGGTCCCAGCACGCGTCGCCGAGCCGCCACAGCCTCATTGAGCAGCGTCTCGGCCTCTGGGAAGAGGCCTTGGAGCTTGGCGGTCCACCCAAGCATGTTCTTCGTGGCGAGGGTCTTAGGATCCTCTTCCCCCAGCACGCGGCGCTGCAATTCCAGCGCCCGTTCCAACTGCGTTCGCGCCTCCGGATACAGGCCGAGATCCGCGTAGGTCTCACCGATGGTGAACCGAATAAAGCCTTCCACCTCGGGTTGCCCGCCGAACTTGCCCTCGATGCGCTCAGCCGCCCGGTCCAAAGCCGTCCGTACCTTCAGATCTGGGTCCGGCTTTGTCCCCGATTGCCGGGCTGCGCTAGCCTGCACCAGCAGATCCTTCTGCAAAAAGTCATTCACCGCCTGAGCCACAGCTGCCTCGCGGTTCGCAACCTGTGCCTGCTTGCTCGCGCGGATGCTCTGCCGGATGCTGATGGCAGCCGCCGCAATCAACACCAGGGCGAACGCAGCTCCGGTGATCAGGGCGCCCCGGTGTCGACGCACAAACTTACGCGTTTGATATGCCGCAGAAGGCGGCACCGCCAGCACTGCTTCATTGTTCAGATACCGGCTGATATCAGTCGCTAGTTCAGAAGGGGTCCCATACCGCCGCGCACGGTCTTTTTCAACCGCCTTCATCGTGATCCAGTCGAGATCGCCATGCAGCAGGCTCGCAAGCTGCTTTGGTTCGGTGCCCCGTGCCTCCGCCACAGATGTCGAGCTTTCCCGATCTGACCTTTGTGCTGGGGCATAACGGATCTTCCTCACGCAATCGCCGCAACATCTCGTCAAACGGCTGGTCTTTCCAGCCCTTGGTGTCAAACGGCATACTTCCCGCAAGCAAAACGTAAAGAACTACCCCCAGTGAGTACACATCCGTTCTCGTATCAACATCCTTGGCCGAGGGATCGCATTGTTCTGGACTCATATAACCCGGCGTGCCCACAAAGCTGCCCACTTTTGTGTGCATCGATTCTCCAGCCGTTTCCGGACCAATGGCCTTTGCCAAACCGAAATCGATGATCCGGGGCATGGGCTTGCCGTCGACTTCCACCACTAGAATGTTTGCTGGTTTCAGATCACGGTGGATAATGGCTTTCTGATGCGCGTGCTGTACCCCCTCACAGACTTTTACGAACAACTCCAGACGCTCCCGAATCCGCAACTTTTTCTGGTCGCAGTACTCCGTAATAGGTACTCCCGCTACGTATTCCATTACAAAGTAAGGCTGACCTTCGACGGTTGCTCCCGCGTCGAAAACCTTAGCAATCGCCGGGTGATCCATGACCGCTAACGATTGCCGCTCTGCCTGGAAACGATGCAGCAGGTTCTCGTCATACATTCCCCAGCGAATCAGCTTGAGTGCGACTTGCCGTTCCAGTGGAGCCGTCTGTTGCGCCAGCCACACCTGGCCCATTCCACCCTCGCCAAGTTTTGTTGTCAGTTCATAGGGACCGATTGACCGGCCCTCGATCGTTTCTGCGAAACGATGAGATAGAGGCTTTTGCCAAAGCTCGCTGACTGCATTGTGCGCCTCGAGCAGGGACTGCACTTCTTCCCGGAGCGACGCATCCTCGCCGCATGCATCGTGCAGAAACGCATCACGCGCGCCGGATTCGCGCTCCAAAGCCGCCGCGAACAACTCTTTAATTTTTTCCCATTCTTGCTGGGTTTCCACTTTCGTCTCTCTTGATCTGACGCGACAGCCACGCCCGCGCCATGCTCCAGTCGCGTTTTACCGTAGCCGGCGAAATGTCGAGAACCGCCGAAGTCTCCTCGACCGTCAATCCGGCAAAGTATCGTAATTCCACGATTCGGCTTTGTTGATCGTCGCGCTCGGCCAATTTTCTTAGAGCATCGTCCAGCGCAAGCACATCCATGTCGGGATTTTCGACAGCTTCCATCCCATTCTCAAGCTTCACCGTACAGTCCACGCCGCGCTTGGTGGCCTGACGGCTGCGTGCGTAGTCGACCAGAATCTGTCGCATGAGAGTGGCGGCAACCGCCACGAAGTGCGCACGGTTTTGGGTTCGGAACGGCCCTTGTTGCACCAGCCGAAGGTAAGCCTCGTTGATCAGCGCGGTGGTCTGCAGCGTATGGTCGGAACGCTCGCCCCCCAGGTAATGGTGCGCAAGACGGTGTAACTCGTTGTATACCAAAGGAACAAGGGCCTCCAACGCCTTCTGGTCTCCGGCGTTCCAGCGGCTTAGCAGGTCGTGGATGGATTGAGCAGACAACTGCGGCATGGCGCCCTACACAGTCGCAGAAATGCCGTAAACGATAGCCGTCCGACCGGGCCAAGTCAACATGCGAAACACTCTTCTTTTTAAGAGACTTTTGTCCCCTGCAAAATTGTTTTTGGGGTAGCGGATCGGGTCAAGCCAGTTAGCTTTGTCATCTTGAGCGGAGCGTTTCGATTCGCTCTGCGAATGGAAACGTGCAGTCGAAAGATCGCTTTGCTGCCAGAACTTTGAGGTAGCGTCTCCGGGAATTCTTCCCGTTTTACTTGAGAGAACGCCTTTCCGACTCCTTACCTATCCGTGAGGTATCGGGATTGTTTGACCCGGTAGCTGCTTGGCTGCTCGAATCAGCTACTTGGCTCAGGGTGACCATGCTGTTCTCTTCAAGCTGACCCACTACTGATATTTTTGAGCTCTTTTCCGATCCAATTCCGCCTTTCCTAATAGAGGGGCAGTCCCGCCCAATCCGGCCCTGCAACAGTGGATGCAGGCGCTTATGTGGAGAAGTTAATGTTGCGAAAAGCCAAACAAGCTCTAACGGTTTTCTCTGCTCCGGCAAGTGGAGTGATGACTCGCTCGCGAGCGCTACGAATTGGTGCAGCGCTGGTGTTGTTGCTCTGCGCTGGCACTGCAACCCTGGAAGCTGATTTCAGCCTGCCCAACCTATTCCCGTTTCTTAATTCGACAGGCTTTTCGGCCACCTACAGCTCAACCGGATCCGTCGATCTCAGCGGACCATTCTTTCAAAGCCTGGGAACCAACGGACGAAGCTGCGGAACCTGCCATCAGCCAAGCGATGCATTCGGCCTGAGTGCTGCCAACGCGCAATTCCGCTATTTTGTCACTCGCGGTAAAGATCCACTGTTCGCGCAATTCGATGGTTCTACCTGCCCAACCGGACCGATAAACAATGCGCTCGTGGTGAACAATGGCCTGATTCGTGTCGGGCTTCAGATCGCCCCCAATTCCACTGATCCCAACCCAGCGCAATACACCATCACTGCCGCTCAGGATCCCTACGGGTGTGCACTCACGACGAGTTCTCAAGGACAACAAACTGCTTCCATATATCGGCGGCCATTGCCTACCACCAACCTCGGTTTTTCCAGCGCCATCATGTGGGATGGCCGGGAATCGTTTTTCAATGCGCTGAATAACGGCCAGACCTATGCCACAACTTTGAATGTCGACCTGACGCAGCAGGCAATTGACGCCACGCTCGGCCATGCCCAAGCTACGCAGCCCCCGAATTCCACGCAGCTCAGCCAGATTGTTGGCTTCGAATCAGCGCTTAGTTCAGCGCAGCTTTACGATTTCCGGGCGGGGAGTTTATATGGACACGGCGGTTCGCAAGGTGGCCCTCAGTTTCTTCCAACTCAGCAGTTTTATCCTGGCATTAACGATTCACTCGGCGGCGATCCCCAGGGAAAGCAGTTCACGCCCGACGCATTCACTATCTACACGTCGTGGCAAAATTCGCACGATGCACAGAAAGCCTCGATTGCGCGCGGCGAACAGCTCTTCAACACCCAGCCTCTGACGATCACAGATGTGCCGGGTTTGACGACTGGCTCACAGCAGATTGTCGGCACTTGCACGACCTGTCATGACACACCGAATGTAGGCAATCATTCATTCCCGCTAGCGCTGGACATCGGCATCACTCATTCACCGGCGGCAGAGTATGAGACCGACCCCAATATTCTCGCCGGACTGCAGCAGCTGTCAGTACCACAATTGCCTGTCTTCCAGCTTGCGTGTACGCAGGGACCCGATGCCGGACAGACGTTCTACCGCACAGATCCCGGCAAAGCTCTCTTGACCGGGCAGTGCAGTGATATTGGAAAGACCAAGGGGCCGATTCTGAGAGGCTTGTCTGCGAGAGCGCCGTATTTTCACAACGGCTCGGCAGCGAATCTGTCGCAAGTGGTTAACTTCTATAACCAGCGGTTTCAGATGGGGCTCACGTCACAGCAAATGACGGACCTCATCAATTTCCTGCAAACACTCTGAGGAAGGCGGAAATTTATCTGAACTTGGTAGCGGAAGGCATTTTCCGAGGGTTGATTTCTCGTTTAATGCCTTCTGCGGCGCGCCAGCAACATTCCCAATAGGGCACCGGCCACCACCGCTCCTGCCATCCGTTTCCGGTCATTGATCGGCACGAAGCGGGTCTGCTGGTCGCTAATTTCCACTACGCCCACCGGAATCGCGCGGACTCCACCCCCGCCGCCACCACCTTCGCCGCGAGCACTGGTGTCCCCCATACCGCCGGTACCCG